>JAABUS010000256.1_pt1 | contig 133466 bp, 123 predicted proteins | sample 5560161 | NCBI WGS metagenome assembly JAABUS01 (sample SAMN10711885, study PRJNA513376) | rock metagenome | isolation source: Antarctica rocks | place: Antarctica: Victoria Land, Trio Nunatak nord | collected 2016-01-04 | reverse complement strand
ACAGGCGTAGCTGTTGGTGTAACTGACGTAGCCGTCGGCGTGACCGGAGTCGCGGTGGGCTCTGCGGTGGCCGTCGGTTCGGGAGTATTCGTCGCCGTGCTTGTAGGGACTACGGTATGCGTGGCGGTCGCCGACGGAACTATCGTCTCCGTAACAGTGGCGGTCGGGACAACGGTGCTTGTTGCAGTCGCCGTGGGTATGACGGTGTTCGTTACGGTGGCGGTCGGATCAGGAGTAACCGTTGGCGTGATTGGCGTACCTGTTGGCACAACGGTATTTGTCGCAGTGGATGTGGGGACAACAATGTTCGTCGGCTCATCGGTTGCCGTTGCGGTTGGAGTGATCGGTGTTGCAGTCAGGGTCTCAGGTGTGGCGGTAGCCGTTGGCGTGACCGGAATCGTCGTTGGCTCAGCCGTCGGAGTCGGCGTCTCAACGACGGGCATACGCAATGTATATGTATAATGGAATTCGATTTTCCCGCTGACTGTCACGATAATTGGGGGAGCCTCGTATGGCGCTGCGTTCATCAGTTTCAGCGTATAGTCGCCGTTTCCCGTTACAAATATGACGATGGCCGGATACCCCTCGTCGCTCAAGCTGCCGCATTTGCGGGTATCTGCCTGGTCACTAGGATACAAGCAAGCGCCGAGATTGGCAGGAATCGTGCCCCCATCTTCAGTCTGAACCCGGATGATGACCGTCTCGGCAGCTTGGGCACTCCGGGGCGTACCGATGCTCGCACCGGCTATGAGCGTACCGATCATCAGGGCCGCAGCGAGTTTCTGCAGGAAATACCGGGAAGTGGATGAGACGTGTGACGGGCGAGCAGATAAGCCTCTTCTCGTCCGCCTCATAGTTGCATCCCATATCCATCAGACCGGCGAACGATGAACGCGAAGACACCGAATGCCGCTGCGATCACGGCCAGCAGAACAAGTTCTGCCATCTCGAACCATGGCCTCACCGGGTTGTCGGAACCATGACCCGTGTTGGGAAGTTTGGTCACCAAACTGGAGCGCGTCGGAGATGTGCCTTGTCCGCTCGACGCGACAGGCGCACTGGGTCTGCCAGGAGCAGCCGATCCAGAACCGCCGGGTACACCCGACCCGGACCCGCCAGGTGTTTCCGGCTCGGCTGCTCCCCCTTCAGGATCGACCGTATCCAGAGGGTCGAAAGGCGCAGGATCCGTTCTGTCCACCGTCGCATCGTTGTCGTCATCGGGATCGTGGGAGTTCTTGATGCCATCGCCGTCGGAGTCGGCATCGGGATCGATCGAGTCCGGTGTGGGTGCAACACCAGGGATCGAGGGATCGAATGGGTCCGTGTCGATGTCGTCTGTGATGCCATCGTTGTCGTCATCCGGATCATGCGAATTCTCGATGCCGTCGCCATCCGAGTCGGCATCGGGATCGATCACGGATTGTGCCGTCATCGCCGCAGGTCCCATTGTCCCAATCGTCATGCCGACCAGCGCGCAGGCGCAGATCAGCATGGCCAGTGCCTTGGACACTCGTCGAACCATTAGAAACACGATGTACTTCTCCCCGACTCAAGCTCTCAAGCTCGCATATTCCCACTGACTCCCCAGGACCCGAGACCCCACACGCGATTTCTCGAGATGCTCTTGTTTTGTTCGGGAGACGCTACAGCTATATATGCCCTGTTTAGGGAAACACTGTCAAGGTTTTAATGGATATCCGGATTAGTACCGGCCGGGACTTACAGGTGATCGGGCTCGAAAAGAAGCTCAAAGGTCATGGCACCAGGATATGGTGAAGGCCAAGACCTTTGTCTCGACCACCCCATGTGAAAGACTGCTTCCCACGCGCTCCGTGTCGTCGGAGACTTGATATGCCAGGTGGCAGCGCGAGGACGAGAGATTCTGTAGCGCTACAATGCAACGGAGGCCCAAACATCGTGCGTCAGCAGATCCCTCCTTCGTCGGGATGACGTGAGGCGTCGGGGACGAGGCGGTGCAGGGAGCGTGAGCCGGTTTGGAGAGGAACAGCGCAATGACCAAATCATCCACCACAACACGTGTTGAGCGGATATATGACGATCATGCCTCCGCCTGGAACGAGCGCGAGGGATTGGTCGAACGCGTCCTGATACGTTCTCCAAGCGGTGGCATAGGCCTTCAGCTTGACCAGCAAGGCATCGACCCGGTTCCGGAATAGTTCAAGCTGATACCTTTCCAGAAGATCGGCCACACGCTCGTCCATCGACCAACGTTCGACTCCTGTCATCTCACGCAATCTGGCGTCCGTCTTCGCTTCCAGTCTCACGACCGTCGAGGTCACCGGTTCGCCTCATTTCTCATACCGATCATGTTCAATCACGTGTTGTGTCTTTGCATGCGTTCTTGTGTCAACGAAGACTCAAAAATACGTGTATGTGGTTGCCGCCATGACGTTCCACAGAGACGGCCATCGCAAAGAGGTTGGGTATGATCGCGAACCAGGCTCTATCCCCGGTTCATCTCCACGCCAGGCAGGCTCACCTTCCAGGATTCGGACTCCTGTTCCCACTCGTAGATCCACGGGGTGACGTACTCGGAGATTGGAATATTGCTCGGTGCCGCCGTAGGGTCATTGGTGCGGTAATAGAACATGGCGACCTCAACCGACCGCATGCGGCCCTGATCTGTTTCGCGATTGATCGTCATCATCGATGCCGAAGGATCCGGGTTGACAAGCGGAACCTGAAACTGAAGCGCGACGAAACCCAGATTGTCCGTCAATTCGCGAACCTGCTCGCCCGCGGCGACCTTCTCGAGATCGGCACGAACCGTTGCCTCGTCCACGAACCGCGGATAGAACCGGAGGATAGTCCTCCAGTATTCGGACGCTGGCGCGAAGAAGGACCAGATCTGGAACATGTCCCCCTTGATGATGCACGCCATGAACTCCCGATGAACGATCGCGATCTGATCGATCGTCGCCGCTGTCAGAGGCCCACCTCCCGTCGGCGTGGCAGAGAGTGGCGTCGCCAAGGGCCTGATCTCCTCGGATAAATAGCCGGCTTCGCCGGGGAACGGCCCATCGATATCATCCATGACCTCATCGACGGTCAGGGGAGCGACGGTACATTCATCGGCAGTGGGCAGACTTCCTCCTGCGATCGGCGTTCCCTGTACATCCGCGGGAAGGGACGCGAGTCCGTTCGGATTGCCGGGGTCGTCGCCACTCGATTCATTGCCCCAGCGATCGTTTCCACCGGTGATGACGAATGTACCGAGGCCGAGCGCAAGCAGCATGATGGCAACCATCGCGACGTTCAGCACGGAGGAAAGTGTCGGCAGCAGGCGGCGGAGACCGAACCAGTTTCGGCCCCATTCGTTATGCGCGCGAGTATCACCAGGGTGTTCGTGGGTGTACCCGGTAACAGAACGCGTTCCCGGAGATGGGTTGACGGGCGTGACAGAAGCGGTTGTCGCAGACATGATGTCCTCCCAGATAATCGTTTTGGCATGCGCCGTCGAGAATTCCGTGCGATCCAGCATGGTGGCGTCCATGGCTGCCGCCTGCTGGAATGCGCTCGTGAGCCCTGCGAGTCGCGCATGCTCGTCGGATGAGCGCGAAGCCGTAGGTTCGGGAGCCGGCGTTCCCGTAGCCCAGGCATCGAGCTGGCGATCGAACTCCATCGCGACGGCGTCGTTGGCGCCGGATAGGCGGAATGGAATGCGAGAGAGCCGGTAGCGAATGATGCCGTTAGTGGTCATGATCGGCCTCCGGTCGGGCTGGATGAATCCCTGAGGAGTTCGCGCAAGGTCAGAAAGGCACGATACTGCGCAGAGCGAACTGCAGGATAGGAAATGTTCAGAACCTCGGCGATCTCGGCATTGGTGAGCCCGGCGAGACGCAGTTCGACAATCGCCGCCTGTCGTCTGGGAAGGGAGGTCAGCAATGATCCAAGATGCACGCGCGATTCTGATGCAATGGCGAGTTCCTCGGGATTGGGATCGGTATCGGTAAGTGCCGCGAGGGCCCCGTCACTGGCATATGTGCCTTGGTCGGGATCAACGGATACATCAAGAGAGAGATACGGTCGAGTGCGGCGATAGGTGTCGATCACGACGTTGTGGGCGATAGTGAAGAGCCAGCCACGGAAAGATGAACCTGGCCGCGTCTGGTCAGGTTTGAATTTCGAAAGTCCTTGAATGGCGTTGATGAAAATTTGCGAGGTTGCATCGGCAGCGTTTTCGGGATTGCTGAGACGACGCAGGCAATACCCGTAGATGAGTGGGAAATAGTGTTCATAGAGTGGCGCGAAAGCACGTGGGTCGTGCAGACTGGCAGCGATCGCGGTCAATTCTCCCCCTGCCATCGCAGAATCAATGCAGATGGTTGATTCCACGACTCGGTTCTCTCGCCTTTGCCGTTGCCAGGTGCCCGATTCGGATTGGATGCGTTGACTGATAGTCGCCACGACTACTATCCCCGTTTACTGGCTGGACGACGTTACGAATCAAGCCGATTCGCGTATGTTTGTCTAAACGCGAGGACGAGCCATTCTGTAGCGCCACCAGTCAACAAGGTTGCGATTGTTGCGAGCCAGCGGCGATGTCCGCATCGGAAATGGATACGTCAACAATTCGGGATCCGAAATGCGGGCAGAACACGCGGGGCACGTCACCCGGGGAACAGCGCAATGACCAGATCACCATCATCCGCTACATCCCCGACACGGGTCGAAGCTCTCTACGATCAGTGCGCTTCGACCTGGAACGCACGCCAAGGGTTGGTCGAACGGGTCCTGATGGGTGAAGGGATGCGCCGGGCACTCGCCACCGAGCTACGCGGCAACGTCCTCGAGATCGGCACCGGAACCGGCGCAACGTTTCCATTTCTGGCGAACAATCCCATGCTTTCATCGTTCACCGCTGTCGATCTCTCGGCGGGAATGCTGGGTGAGGCACACGAGGCGGCGGAGCGGACCGGTCGTAGCATCCGCCTTGCGCAGATGAATGCCGAAGCCCTTGCCTTTGCGGATGATACCTTCGATACGGTCACGACGAGCCTGATGCTATGCACCGTTCCCAATCCAGCGCGCACGTTGTGGGAGATGGCGCGTGTCTGCAAGCCGACCGGCAGAATCGTGGTGCTGGAACATGTTCGCGCACCCAATCCGCTCATCGCCAGGGTGCAGAAACTGCTGACACCATTCCAAGTCCGCCAGTTAGGCTGTCACCTCGACCGTCCGACCGACCGGCTGGTGCGGGAGATGGGCTTCCGGATCGAGCAGGACACGTCACGATTCTTCGGCGTTTTCCATCTGATCGTCGCGCTCCCGCCCGAACGCGACCAAAGAAGTGTGATCCAGGGAGTGTCTTTCACGGAATATTCTCCCACGCCGGATCTCATGCAGTGAACGGAAAAGACGCACTACGTAGCATGTATAGTTTCGAAAGGTATCGTCATGATTGAACATGCCGATAGATGGCGCCACGTTTTGCAGACAAGATGATCCGACAATTGGCAAGCGGATTATTTGTAAAAGCGTTCAGCAGTATCGCCGAGCGCGGAACGTCGACTGGATCAGGTTGTCTCGGCAACGTCGCTCTCCGATCTGGGCTCGCTCCCCGGTCTGCCCGGTCTGCGCCTGGAGGCGCTGAAAGGTGATCGAGCGGGTCAATAGAGCGTCCGCATCAATGATCGATATCGTGTGTGCTTCAGCTGGATCGATGGCGAGGCGGTCGATATTGAAGTCGTCGATTATGACTAACCAACACGTTCACAAAGGAAAGGACGAGCTTGTGGTCACTCGTGACCCTCCCCCATACATCCCGGCATACCTCTCAAGGAAGATGTCATGGAGGAACTCGATCTGAATGCGAGCGCCGTTGGACGCATACTGGGAATCCCTGCAAATCGCATCTCGGAGATTGTACGCGGACGCCGAGCTATTACCGCCGATACCGCGCTTCGTCTTTCCGAGTGGCTCGGCACGTCGCCGGAGTTCTGGATGCGATTGCAGGAAAAGTACGATCTCGAACGAACGCGTATGGAGCGCGGCGAGGAGATCAGGTGACAAGTCACGGAACGACGCGCCATAACTGTCGCAACCGGCTAATATCCGGGCGCCTCATTCAGTCATCGCCGGAATGCAGAAACCGCGGGTCGCGTTCTACCGCCTGGCGTTTGCGGCGATGGAAGCATTGCACGGATTGGAACACGGCGACGGCGACGCGTTGCAGGCGGGACGTGCTCCCCTCGATCGCTCTCGATAGGCGTCGTGAGAGCATGATCTGATATCCCTTGTCTCTCTGCGCTGAGCTTGTATGCTTCAAGCGTCGACGCCGGTCGATTCGGCGGGACGTTCCTCAGGCCTTCTCACTACCCTATCCACGAGCGGAGAGATTCATGCGGCTCGTCAGCATCGGACTCGGCAATATCGATTCGACGGTCGGCGCCTTCGCCGCCAATACCGATCGCTGCCTCGAACAGGTGCATGCGATGGCCGCCTCGGGGGTCACCGTCGCCCTCTTCCCGGAGCAGGTGATCGGCGGCTATCCGGCCGAAGATCTCGTCCAGTGGCAAGGGTATGTCGAGCACCAATGGCCGCAGCTCGAACGGTTCGCCTCCGAAACCGCCGATCTCGCGATCGTCTCGGTGATCGGCATCGCGATTGCCCTTGAGGGACTGCGCTACAACTGTGCGGCCGTTGTCGCCGGCGGCCGCATCCACGGCCTTGTGCCCAAGGAGAAACTTCCCACCTACAGCATCTATTACGATGGCCGCACGATGGCACGCGGGCTGGCCGGATTGCAGAAGACCCATCATGGGGTCCCGTTCGGCGACTACCTGTTCGCCTGTGATTTCGGACTGCTCGCGGTTGAGGTCTGCGAGGATCTCTGGAGCCCGGATGGCCCGATGCGCCGCCGTGCCTATTCGGGCGCCGAACTCGTCGCCAATCTCTCCGCCTCGGTCTTCCGCCTCGGCATCGAGCAGACCCGGCGGGAGTTGATCGCCACCCGCGCGGCCGATCACCAGGTCACGGTTGCCTATGTCAACAGCATCGGCGCCAACGACGGTCTCATCTTCGACGGCGGCGGCTATGTCAACCAGAACGGGCGGCTATTTCACGCCGCTCCCCGCTGGTCAACCGGCTGGACATCGTCCGTGGTCGATCTCGATCGCACGCTACGCCTGCGGACCGAGGCCACGACCTGGCGCGACGACCACGCGGCCTTCATCGCCGGGACCGTGCCAACGCCCGTGATCGACATTCCCGCCTCCATCCTGTCCACCGCGGCGTCTCGTGCAACGCTGACCTACCCGATCCCGGTCAGTGGCAGCTTCTTCCTGCCGCCCGCCGAGACAACTCCACGCCCCTCGGCCAGAGAGGCACTCTACGAAGACGTGCTTGATGCACTCGCTCTCGGCATCGGTGACTACTACGAGAAGCTGGGTGCCTTCAGGCTGATCGGCGTCTCTCTCTCCGGTGGCCGGGACTCGCTCCTGACCCTGTTGATCGCGCATCGCTATGCGAATCGCGTCACCGGCGGCAAGCCGGGCGAACTGATGCGCGCCTTCTACCAGCCGTCCCGCTTCTCGTCGGAAGAAACGCGCATCGGCGCCGAGACGATCTGCAAAGACCTTGACATCCCGTTCGAGATCATCTCGATCGACGATGCCTTCGAGCGCGAGTTGGCCGCGGTGCAGCAGTTCCTCGATCCCGGACAGGAGATCACGGAGTTGACCCGCCAGAACATCCAGGCGCGATTGCGCGCCCAGCGGATGTGGAACTGGTCCAACTCAAGCGGTGGACTCTTCCTGCAGACGGGTAACATGAGCGAGAAAGCGGTCGGCTACACCACGATCGGCGGCGACCTGACCGGTGCCCTGGCGGTACTCGCGAATGTGCCGAAGACGGTCGTGATGGCGTTGCTCGGCTACCTGCAAGGAAAGCATGGCTACCCTGGCATTGCGGCGGTGCTCGCCAAGCCGGCGGGACCGGAGCTCGCCCACGATCAGTCGGGGGAGGAGGAGCTGATGCCTTTCCCGATCCTCGATGCCTGCTTCTACCTCTTTGCCGGAGAAAAGATGCTGCCGGAAGAAGTCGAGCGCATTCTCGTCACGATGTATCCGGATCAGGATCCGGCCCAACTCGGCGCATTCGTCGCCAAGTTCACGCGCCTCTTCCTCCAGTCGATCTACAAGTGGGTGCAATCGCCGCTCGCGCTCCACATCGGCAACCTCGATCTCGAACGCGAACGCGCCCTGCAACTTCCGGTCGTCACCAGTCGCGCTTGGACCGAAGCCCCCTGACGCACAGCAGCACGCCGGAGGGATATCCCTCCGGCGTGCCGTGAATCGCTCTGGCCTTGTCTGAATCGGGACGCTACGAGGCAACCTGCAACGGGTCCGGACCAACCGGAACGATCGGCTGGCCCTGCTCCTCGGAGTGCTTCGCCCGCAACTGACCGCAGGCAGCATCGATCTCGATACCGCGCGAGTAGCGAACGGTCGTCGGAATCCCCTCTCCGCGCAGGATATCCGCGAAATGCTCGATGCCGGAGGTGGTCGGCCGTTCGAACTTCAGCACGTCGACCGGGTTGAAGGGAATGATGTTGACGTGGCACAGGCGACCCCGAAGCAGGCGTCCAAGCTCGTGTGCGATGTGGTCGGCATCGTTGATTCCACTCATCAGGGCATATTCGAAGGAGATGCGACGGCCCGTCGCCGCGATGTAGCGGTCGCAGGCGGCCATCAGGTCCTCGACCGGATAGCGGTTGTTGATCGGCACGAGTGTGGATCGGAGTTCGTTGTTGGGAGCGTGCAGAGAGACCGCCAGATTGACCTGGTACGATTCCTTCGCCAGGGCATCGATCCGCGGGATGATCCCCGAGGTCGAGATCGTGATCCGGCGGGCACCGAAGTTCAGCCCACGCTCATCGTTGATGATGCCGATGAAGGCCATCGTCTCGGCGTAGTTCTGCAACGGCTCGCCCATCCCCATCATGACCAGATTGGTGAGGGATCGTCCCAAGCTATGCGCCCGGCGGGCGGCATCGACGGTTTGTTGCACGATCTCGCCAGCGGTGAGATTGCGCGTGAGCCCGCCCAGTCCTGTCGCGCAGAAGGCACATCCCACAGCACAACCCACCTGGCAGGAAACGCAGACCGTGGCGCGTTCGGGGTAGATCATCAGCACCGTCTCGACGAACTGGCCATCGAACGTGCTGTAGAGCAGCTTGTAGGTCTCGCCATCTTCGGATGCGGACTCCCGAACGAGCTTCATGCTTCCGAACGGAAGATCCACCGCGAGCTTTTCACGCAGTTCAGCCGGCACGTTCGTCATCTCGTCGTAGCCAGCGACCAGCTTGCCATAGGTCCAGCTGTACAGCTGACGAGCGCGATACGCTTCTCCCCCCAGGGCCACCACACGCTCCTCGAGCTTCTCCAATGGAAGATCGAAGAATGTGACCGGCCGATTGCGGCGGGAGATAGGACCAGCCACCGGTCTCGCCGGAACGGCAGCGAGGGGCTGGGCCAGGGATGGTTCTGCTGGAGCGAGGGGTTTGGATTCGGTGAAGGTCACTGTCATATATCCGTGTTCACATGTGGAGGGTCGAAGATGTTCGTGTGTGAGGGTATGCGGGAGGAATTTGGACGTCCCTCGAACGTCGGTCAGCTATTCGACTGACGGACTCGGGAGCAAACATAACCATTGCAGTCTACCATTGTCCTGAACACACATAAAACCGGAGGGCTCCCGGGAACGGTTCCCTTGTTCCTTGCTGGCGAGCTTCTTGCCGAAAGCACTCTCGTAAAGGAACGGGGGTGTCTCCCCACGAATGTGAGAGTGAGTCATAATGGAAGTGGAAACACGCGATCGCTGCAAAGCGGCAGAGAAAGAGGCGATAGTGGAACGAACCCTGCTCGTCGGAAAACCCGATGCCCACCTTCGATCGCGGATGCGAAACGTATCAGCATCCGGATCACGCTCACGAACTGCTCGGCTCGACATGCTCCGTGGATCTCAGGGTGAGTCCTCTGGTCGCATGGTCACCGTTACGCGCCAGATCGTCATGGTCGCTGGAATTGCGGTCGTGATACGCGCGCTCTCGCGCCGTGTCGATCATCCGATTCACCTTCCGGCGTCGCTCGAAGAACCGCTCGGCCCAGACGGTCTCACACTCTTCTCCGCTCCCGACGCGATTTCGGCACTCGATTCCGTCGATGACGACATTCTTGTCAATGACGCGGACGCGCGCGAGGTCTGACCCGATGTCGGAACGTCTCGATGCATCGCGTACGATCGATCTCAACAGCGATCTGGGTGAAGCGTACGGCCCATTTCACGTCGGTGAGGACGTGGACGAAGCACTCTTTCCGCTCATCTCCAGCGCGAACGTTGCCTGCGGATTCCACGCCGGCGATCCGATCACGATCGCCAGGGCCGTCTCCCGCGCTCGCCTGTACGGTGTTGCGGTGGGAGCCCACCCGGGGTTCCGCGATCTCGCGGGTTTCGGTCGGCGGGCCATGGCCATGACGGCGCGTGAGGTTGAGGCCGATGTGCTCTATCAACTGGGCGCAGTCGCTGCATTCTGTCGCGCGGAGGGCGTCCCCCTTCGACACGTCAAGGCGCATGGAGCCCTCTACAATCTCGCGGCGAAGGATCGCTCGCTTGCCGACGCAATCGCCCGCGCCGTCGCCCGGTACGATTCGCAACTCATCTTCTTTGCCCTGTCTGGCAGCGAGCTCGTAGCCGCCGGACAAGCCGCGGGCCTGCATGTCAGTCGCGAAGCGTTTGCGGATCGTGCCTATAACGCGGATGGATCACTGGTCGCCCGTCACCTTCCGGGTGCGGTGCTGACCGATCCCGGCGCGGTTGCCGAACGCATGGTCCGGCTGGTTCAAACCGGCCACATCGACACGATCGCGGGAGAACCGCTCCTGCTCCACGCGGACACTATCTGCCTGCATTCCGATACCCCAACGGCGCTCCCGATCGCACGCGAGATCCGCGCACGGTTCGAGCAGGCCAATATTCGCGTTCGTCCCTACGATGGCTAGTCTATGTCGGGAACCTCGCGTTCACCCCCTCGCCGACAGCGGCATCCTCTTTACCTTCGGTGACGAGATCAACATCGATCTCAGCCGCCGCATCGGGCAACTGGTCGCACTCCTCGATGCACATCCTCTCCTCGGCATCATCGATCTGGTGCCATCCTACACAACCCTGGTCGCAATGCTCGATCCCCACGCCGCCGACCCATTCGACATTGCGGGGACAATCTGCAGTTTCTGGGACGAAATCAAAGACCTTCCTTCTATTGAAACAGCATCGGCACGCGAGATCGTCGTGCCTGTCGCATACGGAGGAATCCATGGTCCCGACCTGAACGATGTCGCGGCTCATGCCGAATTGTCCACCGATGAGGTCGTGCGCCGTCACGCAGGCGGTCACTACCTGATCGGTGCGCTCGGTTTTGCGCCCGGATTCAGTTACCTGATCGGTCTCCCGCCGGAACTGGCAACGCCACGTCGGGCCACTCCGCGCACGTCGGTTCCCGCTGGTTCGGTTGGCATCGGCGGCAGTCAGACAGGTGTCTATGCGCTGCCGACACCGGGTGGCTGGTCGCTCATTGGCCAGACTCCCGTGCGCCTGTTTCGTCCGGAAAGAACAGAGCCGTTTCTGATTCGGGCCGGCGACAGGATGCGCTTCGAACCGATCAGCGACGCACGATACGATGAGATTGCCGCCGAGGAAATGCGGAAGGATACTGTTCCGGAACCGGTCACCTCGCCGCATAACGTCTTCCACGTGCTCACGCCCGGCTTGCAGACCTCGATTCAGGATCTCGGTCGCCAGGGGTATGGGCGTTTCGGCGTTTCTCCAGGAGGTGCGGCGGATCGTCATGCGCTTGTTGCCGCGAACCGCCTGACAGGAAATCCCCCTGGCGAGGCAGCACTGGAAATCACGCTGATTGGTCCTCGCCTGCGGATCGGCACGCAATGCACGATCGCGATTGCGGGTGCCGACCTCGGTGCTCGTTTGAACGGATCGTCCCTGCCCAACGACACTCCTGTCGACGTTGAGGCAGGGGATGAACTCTGGTTCGATCCCGCCATCGCCGCATCAGTGGGCAGCGGCGCGCGTGCCTATCTTGCGGTCAGCGGCGGGTTCGATGTGCCGATCATGATGGGAAGTCGCTCCACGGATTTGACTGCCGGATTCGGTGGCTGGCATGGGCGATCCCTTCGGGCCGGCGACCGTCTGCCCATCTTCGATGCGAATGATGATCTCGTACGGGAAACCGAATCCGGCTCTGGTACCAGCAGAGACGTCCTCGGGCCGACCGCTTCATATTCTGCAGGAGAGCAGAAAATCCGGATTGTCCGGGGTCCGCAGGCAGACAGATTCGTCGAATCGGTCTGGACGACCTTCCTCGGTGCGGAGTTCACCGTTTCATCTCAATCGAATCGTCTCGGCTTGCGACTCGACGGACCATCTCTCGCTCCGACCGGTGGTGCAGATGTCATCTCGGAAGGCATCGTGACCGGCTCGATTCAGGTAACTGGCGGCGGCCAGCCGATCGTCATGCTTCCTGCGCGCGCGACGATCGGTGGGTATGCAAAGATCGCGACCGTCATCAGCGTCGATCTCGATCTGCTCGGGCAGAAGAAACCGGGCGACCGCCTGCGTTTCTCGCAAGTCTCGGTCGAGGAGGCGATGAATCTCGCGAGAAACCCCTCCGACCGAAGTATTCCCACATCGGCAGTCGGCATCACGCCGGCTGCGATCGCTCAGGCGTCAGTGAACAGTAATTTCGATCAGCCATCATCGTCTACCAATGCGACCTTATCCAGCGCTGTCATGCTCGCACGTGAGCTGGCGAAACTGAACGTCGCCTTGGTCGAGGTTTCCTTCCCAGCGGCCAGCTTCCACCTTCGTATTGCCCGAGATCAAAGCACCTGAAACTGCCTCGAACCAACTCGCATGTTTCCATCACAGCACCGAAGCTTGCAAGCGCACAGCAAAGAAACCGGGGCCAATCGATCGGCCCCGGTCTCGTTCGTTCAATCGCTCATGTATATGATCGGCAACGACCGATTAGATCTCGCGATCGGCCTTTTCCGCCGAGCGTGTAAGCGTGGTCAGCGCAACCGCGCCAACAGTTGCCGCACCAGCGGCCGCCAGCAGCATGGAGCTGCCACCCATGCGGGACGAGTCCACAGTCGAACCGGACCCCGTATTCGGCATGCCACTGACAATCAGTGGAGTAGCCGCCTTCAGCACATCCGCCGGGGAAAGTGGTGTCTCGAACGCATCCGGGAATGGTGTCTGGCCGTTGATGTTGTTGAGGTACGACGCGTGGCGTGCCTCGACACCATGGATCGTCAGGGCCGCCGTCAACAAGTCGTCATTGTCGATCAGGAACTGGGCAGCACCGGTGTAGGCGCCGGTTCCGAGATTTTCGAGAACCTGGGCGGTGGCAACATAGCTCTTCACATCTGTCACGCCAAAGTCATACATGGCTTCTGCGACGGGTGTTCCACCCAACGAGGTGATGACCTTGGTCAGGGTATCGACGTGTGCGACTTCATGGGCCTCGATACTGTCGAATCGACCACGTACGGCACTGCCGAACCCAGCCTTGCCGAAGTCGGCGGCAGAGTACTTCTCATTGTTTGTGCGGTAGAAGGTCGCTTCCAGATGCTCGAGCGTCAGGGCATAGTTCAGGACATCGACGTCGCTGGTGAACGCCTGTGCCATCGCCGACTGAAGTCCAAAGAGTGCTGGACCAGACATCGTCATGGCGAGCGCTCCGCCGGCGGCGACTGCCGCGCTCGTGCGCATCACGGCGCGGCGTGACATCGGCTTGCGCATGGAGGATTCGAATGCCTGAGTCAGGCTTCGATGGAATTCGGTCGCTTGTGTTGATTTCATAACTGTTTCTCCCTGAACGACAACCAGGCCGGTTGGGTTGGATCGACGAAGTCGGATTAGCCAGTGACGATGAAGGGGCCAGCGATCTTGAGGATCTCGGCACGCGTCTTCGGCGTCTCGAATGCTGCCGGGAACGGATCGGCACCTGTGATCAGATTGAGGTACGAGGCGTGACGGGCTTCGATCGCAACGATCGTACCGGCGGCATTCAGGATATCGACGTTCTGGATCGCGGCACCGGCGCCGTCATAGGCAGAGACACCAGTGTTCTCGAGCGCCGCGGCAACCATCAGGAAGCTGTTGGCGTCGGTATAGCCGAACGCGTATGTCTGCTCTTCGACGGGTGTGCCGCCGAGAGTGGTGATGGTGGAGACCAATGTATCGACATGGGCCTTCTCGTGATCGCGGATCCGAAGAAGATTGTCGTAAACGCCATCGTCGAAATTACCCTTGGACAGCTGTGCAGTGCCGTCACGATAGAAGGCGTATTCGAGATGCTCGAGTGTCAATGCGTAGTTCAGGATGTCGAGATCATCCGTGAACTCCTGGGCGGCAATCACTCGAGTGGCTGCCGATGCAGAACCAACTGAGGCGAACGCGTTGCTCTTCGATCCGGTTGCCAGAATACCGCGGCGATTGAGCACCCTGCCTGTCGCCAGTTTGCTCGTGCTCGAAAAATTGTTATGCAGATCGGCCATGCGATTCCTCCCTAAAAGATCGTGTAAGCGGGAAGAAGCGTCATGATGAAGCAGTTCCCGTTCACTTGCCCACACCAGCTGTGCGGTGTTATCTGGTAGAACGAGGAAAAATCGAAGCTGGATCACTGGCTCCCAAACTGGACTGCAAATGGATTGATGAGCGAAGCCTCCGCTCTAATCATCGAAGTTGGCATCCGGCCCCATCTCTTGCAGGGAGATGCCGCCGCTCACTTTGACATTGAAGGAGCACGGCGTGAATTCGCTCAGGGATTGTTCGCTATCATTCGTATCCTGGACCCCGCACCATTCTCGAGTGATAACGAAAATCCCGTGTTCCCGTGTCATTGATTAGCCGATGGTAAGGCAGCAGATACGTCCCAGTGCAGTTGCCCCCCTTTCCTTCACAAGGCGGCTGCCTGTCACTATTTTTGTGGGTTCCAAATGTACGGTTTTGTATTTCATCCCGGCATAAGCGTCGTTTGGTTTTCGATTCGAGATTCGGCAGGTCAACCATTTCTTCGCTGAATCGAGGAGGAACCGTGATGTTCCAACGTTCCTGTCGAAGAAGTCCATGGCATCGACCGTGAGGGTATCTCCTTCCTGCCGATCGGGTTCGCATCGTTGAATGTCGTCCCGGCCGGGATAGGCGATGACGCCTCACAGGAAACTGACGTGGATTTACGCCTGGCACCTGGCACGTGCACGAGAAAACTAGGGTAATCTCATGCACACGCCAGTTGATCCGTGAATGCGCTCGAACCTCAGACAGCAGCGAAGCCGCCACCTACACTCAACGTCGAGCCATGAATATTGATCGCATCGTCGGATGCCAGGAAGACGGCCGCCACCCCAATCTGTTTCGGTGTACTGAACTGACGCGAGGGGATGCCGTCGATGATCGGCTGAAGATACTGCTTCATCTTCTCTACGTTTTCGGTCGAGGTCGGCCCTCTTCGTCGCGCTGTAGAGCGCTGTCCCATTCATTCCGATCAACCCATTGATCGATCCCATGTTGATCACGATCCCCCGCCGCTTGCCACCATTCCGGGCGCGAATGCACCCATGAGCAGGATGGGTGCTCTCACGCTGAGGGTAAACGCATCGTCGATCATCTGCGCGGTCGTTTCTTCCGTCGTGGTCGGTCCGAGGGAGGTAGGCGACGTTGTTCACCAGAATGTCGAGGTGCCCGCCGGTGACCGCGAACACTCCGTTGACGAGTACATCGATCGCGTCCGATCCCTGCGCCAGGTCAGCGACGATGAAATCGGCATGCCCCCCGAAACCGGTGATTTTGGCGACAATTTCCGCTCCAGGCTCGGCTCGCCGTACGGTGATAATAACGTGTGCACCTTCGGCGGCAAACGCTTCGGCGATTGCCTTGCCGATGCCATTGATAGATCCGGTGACAAGAGCGGTTCTGGATTCAAGACGTTGAGTCATGGTGGCTCCTGTTGACAATTGGACCATACGGTTCTTTTTAGAAGCCCATAAGTCTTTTTGTGGACTGCCAAGTCCATTCTGGGGAGGCGAGAGGTAGCCATGGACCGGATCTTGACGAAGGGGCAAGCGACGCGGGATCGGATTGTTACTGGGGCCGCCTTGGAGATGCGGTCGCGGGGCATCACGAACACTTCGCTGGACGATGTCCTCATAGCGACCAGCACGAGCAAGAGTCAGCTGTTTGATTATTTTCCGGAGGAAAAGAGTCAGTTGCTTCCCGCGGTTGCGAAACATGAAGCCGATCTCGTGATGTCCGATTAGCAACCTTATCTCGACGATCTGACAACGTGGGATGCATGGGGATCGTGGTGAAACCTGCTCGTGACGCGGCACCTCCAGCAGGGTCGATCCTGCCCGCTGAGCGTCCTGATGGCGCAAGTCCGTCCGGAGTTACCCGAATCCCAGAAGATCGTGGCTGATCTCCTCGCCGATTGGGAAGACAGGATCGCGACCGGCATCCGATCGATGCAGATGACGGAAAGCATCCCCGCAAACATCGACGTTGAGAGGTAGGCCACGGCGCCGCTGGCCGGCATCCAGGGCGGCGTCACGATGATGCTCGCCACCGGAAAGTTGGATAACATCGAGTCCGCGCTCGATCTTGGGATCGATGCCCTCCGGCGACACATCACGTAGAGCTCGCACCAGTCTCGAGAACCTATTTGCCGATGCAGAAGCGGCTGAAGATCTCATGCAGGACCGCTTCGTCGACCTCTTCCCCAGTGACCTCGCCGACAGCATGCAGAGCCGCCCGCACGGATGTCGCGAGGAGATCCTGAGGGACGCCCGCGGCACGGGCCTGCTGGGCATCATGGATATGGGCAAGCGCCCGATCGACGGCCGCATGTTGTCTGGCCGTAATCAGCGCCGGTCGGGCGGAACCGCTGGTTCCTCTCAACACGTCGGCGAGTGCATGTTCCAGGTCTTCAAGACCTTCTCCGGTCGTGGCCGACACGCTGACCACCGGGGCGCCGATCAACAGCGCGATCGTATCGCGGTGGTCGCCGCGTCGCGGCAGGTCCGCCTTGTTCCTCACGATCGCCAATGGCGTCTGCTTGTCGGTCGCACGAATTGCCAGCGTTCGCACAATCGCGAGGTCGTCAGGCGTGGAATCGGCGGCACCGTCAAGCACAAGCACGATCGCCGCGGACGTTGACATTGCCGCCCGGCTGCGCTCGACCCCGATCCTCTCGACAGGATCGCTTGTCTCCACGATCCCGGCAGTATCGAGCAGCGTTGCGGGGATTCCTTCGAGGTTGATCGTCTCTTCGATCACATCGCGCGTCGTGCCCGGAATCGGGGTCACGATTGCCCGTTCAGTACGCAGCAGGGCGTTGAGCAGACTGCTTTTGCCCACGTTCGGGCGACCGACGAGGGCGATCCGCGCGCCCTCCCGGTACAGCATGCCCGCCCGTGATCCAGCGGTCACCGCCGATAACGATTCATCCGCGGCCTCAAGACCGCGATCGATATCGGACGTATCGATCTCGTCATCCGGGAAATCGGCAGAGGCATCGAGATACGCGAGCAGGCTGATTAACGCGGCATTGGCGGGCGCAAGTCGTCGTGTCAGATCTCCGGCCAAATCGGAGACGGCAAGCCGCAGGCTCTCCGCAGTTCGCGCCCCGATCACCTGAAGAACCGCTTCAGCCTGCGTCAGGTCGAGACGGCCGTTCAGGAATGCTCGCAGCGTAAACTCTCCCGGCTCGGCATGCCGGGCTCCGGCAGCGAGCACGACCCGCAGCGTCTCACGGAGCGGAACCGGGCCTCCGTGACAGGAAAGCTCAACGATGTCCTCTCGTGTATAGGTATGTGGGGCCGCCATCCAACCAAGCAGTACCTCGTCAATGATGTGATCGTCGATAGGGTCTACGATTTTTCCGTATATCAGACGGTGGCTCTTGACGGCTCGCAAATCGATCGCTGAATCACGTTTGCCCCGCTGCCGTCGGAAGATTTTTCCAGCGATCTCCGCAGCTTCCGCCCCGCTGATACGAACGATACCAATACCGCCTTCGCCAGAAGGCGTTGCTATCGCGGCGATTGTCGCGTTATCCATGTTCAGTCAATCCTGGGATGGTGACACGAGAGGAGTGAAGATGCGACCGGTCTCGGATAGTCTCCGCTTGAGACGACACGGAGTCGTCTTGCCGGGCGAGTGCTCCACAACAACATATTTTGTCCTTCCAGGCAACGGCGCTCAGAGCTGTGAGCTCTGAGCGAACGAGGGTTCGTTCGATCAAGAAAGCGTCCACGTTGATGAGAAGTTGTGGTTCTTCCTGCCATTAGTGCTTTTACCCGTTACAACTCTGGATGTCCGGCGTCTCAGGAATAGTCAAACAGCCGTATGCAATGAATATAATCACCTTCCAAACGGACTAGATAGTGACAACCTGTCACCGCCAATGGATTCCGACTGGCTTATCGGTTCAATCATAATGGACGGATGCAGACCGCCCCTCCTTCCTGATATCGTGCACGTTTGCACATCAGTCCCATCAGCCAACCTACCTACTGGCCTCTCAGAATAGGCGTCGTTACGAGACTCAAGGAGAACGCACATGCCACACAAGATGAACCGCGAGGAAATCTATTCGTTTCTGCGAGAAATACCGCGCACCGGACATCTCGCTACCGTGCGCGAAGATGGCCGACCACATGTCACGACCATCTGGATCGCCGTCGATGGCGAGGACATCGTTTTCACCACGTTCGATACGTCGGTCAAGGGAAAGAATCTTCGACGCACGGGATATGCCGCACTCTCGGTCGATGATCCCAACCTGCCATGTGCGTTTGTCGCGCTTGAGGGCCCGGTCACGATCGACGAAGACCTGGAGCAACGCCTTTACTGGGCGACGGTATTAGGTGGCCGCTACATGGGAGAGGACCTCGCTGAAGAATTCGGCAAGCGGAATGGCGTCGAAGGCGAACTCGTCTGTCGGCTGACACCAGCGTATCTGTCGGGCATGTCCGACATAACCGGCTGAGTTCTGCTATCGATCCTTTCGACGGTTGCGTTCCCGCGAGCGGTCAAGCAGCGGATCGCGGGGCATGTCCGTCGTTCTTCGGCGCGTACCATGGGCCGCTTTCAGGACGGCGTAGACGAAGACACCTGCGATCCCCAACACCAGCAGCAGGCTCGTCAACACCATCGGGCCCGGAACGTTCGCCAGGATGATGAAGGCGATAATCGCAAACGGCGCGATTTTGCCAAGCTGACCCGGGGAAAGCCTTGGCATCGCCGATCGGAGCCGCAGATTGCCGCTCCAAACCGGTTTTGCCGCCTCGTGCAACCGTTCATTCGATGACCTCCGCGAAGAGCTTGCTGGGAGGGGAGTCGCCGACGCGGGTCGCGATGCCTGTGGCTCCTGTTTCGGGCGGGGATCGGGAGCTACGACCGGCATCGTGACGGCAGCCATGGCCGGGACGACAGGAGTTTGCCGCGCCAGCCCGGATGCGCCAGCCAGTGTATCCTGGCTTGCCGACCTTGCCGACCTTGCCGACCTTGCCGGGTTTGCAGGAAATACGCTCGCTCCCGGACCCACCGTCGACTGAAGTGCGTTGAATGAACTCGGTTGCGCAACATGCGTCGGCGAAGCAGCCGGAAAGTAGGTGCGTGGCGCCGAGACACCAGACATCGTTCCCGGGTTGAGCGCGGACCATGCATCGGATGCAGGATCTGCCGCCGGGAGGAACGAATCTGGTTCCGATGGCACTTCAGGCTCACGTTCAGGCAGGGAGGTCAACGGCTCATCGAACAAACCGTCCCGAGCAAAGCCACCGGCAGCTGCGGGTTCGGCTCCATATGGAGCCTGCTCGCTTCCTTGCGAAGATTCGATTTCCGACCCAGCGGGGACCCGATAGGCAGCAATCAGGGCGCCGCACGACGGACACAGCACCTCCTCGGCATCGATCGGCGCGCCACAGTTTCCACACGTCTCACCCGATCGACCGGAAGCATCGGTATAGGCGGGAAAGGGCGTCGGGGCCGGATCGTTCATCGTGTCTGAACCTCGTTTTCTCCGGTGTGTTGACCACCATGGTACCGGATATGAGCTAAAAAGGCAGGAGGTGCGAACCTCGACGAAATGCCCAAGGTCCGCGCGCGACGGCAATCAGTCCCAGCATGATGTGCGATGCTTGCACATGCATTGTTCAGACGGCTCATCCTGACTCGTTCACGAAGACGCGTCGCCGGGACAACGCGCGACATCTGGCGGGAGCCATGATTCGATTCTCGTCGACCGCGCATCCCATTGAGCGATTCCATTTCTGGAGGCCTCGTACCGCGTGAGTACACAACCACCTTCCGATGATGCCAACATCGAGAAACTCCCCATCGAAACAATCGCTCCTGAACGTACCACGCCACGGGAACATGATCGTGGCCGTCGACCGCTCGTCTTCTGCGGCATGTGCGGCGCCCTGAATCCAGCCTCGAGCTTCTACTGCGCGGCGTGCGGAACAACTCTTGTCGACGCATTTCACGCAACCGAAGGCCTGCGCGTCTTCGAGCAGGCCGATTCCGCCTCACGTCTGATCGAGATCGTGCCATCCGGTACCGAGCTGGAACTCGTCGAGGATGCCAACGCGCCTGAAGATTTCATTCGCGTGCGCCTGGAGTACGGCCGCCTTGGGTACATCCGACTTCAAGATGTTGCCGCGATGGCCAACGCCTCCAACGTCGCCTTTGGACCAGTCTCCGCCGCCGATCTCGATATCAACACCAACGCGCGCGGCTGTGTGAGCTCGACCGGTGCCCTTGCCTCCATCGCCTTGGCGGTCATTCTCGGTGCATTGATGATCATCATCATCTCGCGCGCGAACATCTACGATCAGGGCACCCTGGGGATCGTCTTCTGCGTGGTGATCGGGCCGATGTTGCTGGGAACGATTGGCCTCTTCCTGTATGCACGAGGGCGCGAAGAACGTATCTCGGCGGTCGAGGACGATCGGGAGGCGGCAAAGCCGCCATCCGGCACAGACTGACCTCTCTGATACGGAACCAGGTCGAACGCGACGTAGTCAGCGGGGTGCTTCAGGGGTGGACTTTTTGCAGGAATGTCCGCCCGATCCACCTTCGGTCGATACCCCAGACGGGTCTGGCGAGTCGGTATGATCGTCGCCTGCGGTGCCGCTGCCGGTTCACATCCCATTCGACAAGATCACGTAGAACACCTGCCGCGAAATGCTGCCATTGATCACCAGGGAGAACGACTACCCTATGGACGTCCAGGGAACACTCGAGGGAATCCAACGTTACACGATTCACGGAGGTCCATACGGGCGACTTTTCTTCAGCTTGCCTGACGATCCCGGAAACGTGCAGCAGTGCCAGCTTCCGGAAGAAGCGTTCGATGGCGATCTTCAAGTCGGGGAACCGATCCTGATCACGATGCTGATGCGAACGGTGATGGAGATTCGGCGCGCGCCGGCTGAGTCCAATTCCTGACCGTTCATCGAGACGGACCGCAACGCATGCGACCGATGAGGTGAAGCAGGCCCCATGCACCGCACCGATCGACGGCCGGAACCAACCAGGAAACGTCTGTCAGAAACGGCTGAGCTTGCCGAGCGGAATCGCCCGGCTGGCTCCCGTCGCGCTCGGGACATTCGTTGGATATCCGGCCAGTGCATCATGCGCCATCAATGCGAAGAGCATCGCCTCTTTCGCATCGCCGTCGATGCCGACAGCGTCGGTGGCCGCGACCGTGGACGCCGGCAAGAGCGTGGCCAACATCGCCATCAGAGTCGGATTGCGACATCCTCCACCGTTGACCAGCACATCATCTGGCAACGCGGGTAGCCAGTCGCGGTAGGCATCTGCAATCGAGTGCGCGGTGAATGCAGTCACCGTCGCAATCAGATCACGGCACCGCTGACCCGCATCATCGGTGGCCGTTGGCAGGATTCCAGCCTCAAGTCCAGGTCCAGCCCTCTCAATCAGGTCACGGCACTGCTCAAGCCCATAGCGCTCACGTCCGGTCGTCTTCGGTGGTGCCTGCCGCAGGTAGGGATCGGCCAGCAACCGCCCGAGCATCGCTCGATCGACGATCCCGGCCGCGGCCAGCAAGCCGTCACGATCGAATGTCTGCTCCCCACCGGTGAGCAGCGACACGATGCCATCCATCAGGATGTTGCCAGGACCGGTATCGAAGGCGATCACCTGATCGATCGCCGCCCCTGCCGGCAACCACGTGACGTTTCCGATGCCGCCGATGTTCTGAATTGCCCGGCTGCGCCCCGGATCACCGAACACTGCCCAATCGAAATAGGGTGCGAGCGGCGCCCCCTGTCCTCCCACGGCCATGTCCGCCACCCGAAAATCGGCGATCACGGGTACCCCACTCCTCGCGGTGATGATCGCCGATTCGCCGATCTGCAGGGTGGAAGGCACAGAAAGGGGCATCGTCGGATCGTGTGCTGGTTGGTGCCAGACCGTCTGCCCGTGCGAGCCGATAACCTCAACCTGGCGGATATCGACACCCGCCTGTTCACAGATCGCCATCGCCGCATCTGCGAACAGGCCGCCGATAACCGCGTTCAGCGAACATATGCGAACAACTGCCTGCGCCTGGTCGTCGTAGAGCCCAAGCAACTCGGATCGCACGTCTTCAGGATACGGATACGTCGTAAATGCCCGGAGATGGAGATCGTTCTCCTGCGCATGCCCATCGATCTCAACCAGCGCCGCGTCGATCCCATCCACCGAGGTGCCGGAGATCAATCCGATGCACAGGGCGCTCACGTTCGCCCGCCCGCCGCTGGTTTCGCAATCGACTCCACCACAGACGCCGTGAATGCAGCCCGTCGCTCCATATACGTGGACGTGACGGTGGGATGCACGCGGTTCGTCAGCAACACGATTACCAGATCGAGATCGGGGTCCATCCACAACGAGGTACCTGTGAAACCGGTGTGTCCGAAGGCACGCTCTCCGAGTCCCCGCCCGGAATCCGGAGAATCCTCGACGGTTCCTGCCACCGGAAGCATCCGCCAGCCGAGACCACGCCGTTCCGTTGTGTCCTCGATATCGATCTGGTTGCGGCGAGATTCGGCAACAATGTTCTCAGGCAACACTCGAACACCTCCAAGCTCGCCTCCGTTGAGCCACATCATGCCGTAACGCGCCAGGTCGAGCGCCGTCCCGAACAGCCCGGCATGACCTGCCACCCCCTCGAATCCGTACCACGCGTTGCCGTCGTGGACTTCCCCGCGCAACATCCGATGTCGCCACCCGCCCGCCAGAACAGGGGTCTGCCCCGGCACTTTCTCTGCCTCGAAATCGTTGCCGAATTCGGTCGCCGCCACGCGGGAACGCACCCCCGCCGGTGGCGTGAACATCGTATCGACCATGGCGAGCGGCGTGAAGATCTCGCGTCTCGCATAGGTGTCGACACGTTCACCCGTCACGCTCCGAACGACCTCACCCAGCGTAATGAAGCTTGGATCGCTGTACAGTACCTGACCGCCCGGGACATGCTCGGGCTGGGTCGCCGCGAAATCCGCCAGATAGGCGTCAGGTCCCATCCCTGTCAGAAAAACCGGACGCCAATCGCTCAGACCCGCCGAATGGGTCAGCAGTCGTCGGATCGTGATGCCGGCCTTGGTGCCCTCCGTTCCGAATGCGGGGAGCAGCTCGCCGACTGCCTGATCGAGACCAATCTTGCCCTCGCCGACAAGCTTGAGAATAGAAGGCAGCGTCGCGGTCACTTTCGTCAGGGAGGCAAGATCGAAGATCTCGTCGACCGCCATGATCGAGCGTTGCGACTCGGGCTCACGCACCGCCCACCCGGTCGCGCGATGCAATGCGATCCTGTTCCCGCGTCCGACCAACGCCACCGCCCCACCATACTCGTGCTCTTGCGCACCTTCGACCAATGAGAGCCATGCCTCATCGAGCTTCGACGTGTCGAATCCGAGGTCACCCGGGTTTGCTCGTGCAAGGTTCACGCGTTCCTCCGACTGTCATGTCTCATCTGCTTCCGCCAGTATCACGGCGGCACGCACCGAAAACGTTATCTCGTCCATTGCGAATCGTCCGGTCCAGTTCAACCCGCAACGGTTTACCATCGTCTCGCTCCTCTGACAAGTACCAGCGCTGGCTCGCGGAACATTGCGCTGTATCCTGCTCTACCTCACACAAAGTCTGGCTGGACGGAGTAAAATAGCGGGAATGAACCGATCGACCTACTCACCCGGATAATCCACCAGTGCAATCCATCCAATTCGCCTTGATCCCCGTACCTTCAGAGGACGAAGAGGTCTACTCCTCTCTTCTGCTCGCCATCGATTCCAGAAGTTCCCGTCTCACAGATCTCGAAGCGGAGGTTGCTCCGCTGCTCCGTGCGCTCGAGAAATTCGAGTGGCAATACAATTCCATGCTCGGCACGCTTCAGCAAAAGCTGCGCGATTTGCGCTCCCAGGTTGAAATCGTGGAAGACCGGACGGCGCGCATTCATGCGCGGACCGTCGCAGATCCCAACCACATCATGGGTGACTTGTTCAACGAAGAGGAGCTGCGCGAAATTGGCATTCTCTTTGGCGTCCAGCTTCCGGAATCGTGGTTCGAATCCGCCCGTGAAGTGGAAGGAAAACGGAGAAAGCAGCGTGAGGATGATCCCAACGATCCAATCGAGGAGGAGATCCTGCGCCGGCTAAACCGTGATCGGCCGCAACGGAAGCGACTTCCGCAGGATATCGAGCAGGAACTTCGTTCCCTGCACCGGTCACTCGCGCGCCGTTTCCATCCCGATCTCGCATCCACCGAGGCAGAGCGCGTCGTTTGCCAGGAGATGATGCTGCGCATCAATGCCGCCTGGCACGAACAGGATCTCATCGAACTCCGCAAGATCGATCAGCAGAGCGATCACCTCGATGCGACCTCATCGCAACGGGGATTCGTGCGCCGCATCCACTGGGCGCGGCAGGAGTGCATCCGGCTCGACGGGGAGATCCTCGAACTTCTCCACCAGCTCTCCTCGCTCCGGGACAGCAACACCTTTCCCCTGTGGTTCAACGCGACGCTGGCGCAAACGGTCATCGCACAGCGTGCCGCGTCATTGCGAATCGACCTCGCAAACGAGGAACGACGCATGGAAGAGATGAAGCTCGCCTTCCGTCATGCGCTGGCGTCCTACGCAGTTACGGTCGCTTAGCTTCTCTGACTCGAAGGTAGGATCTTGGGTCAGTTGCGGATGAAAATCCGTCAATCGTCAAGCTACTTGCCAGGTCATATGACGTAAGGAATCCCGTCGAGGCCGTCTCGCTAGCTCGGAAACGCCTCCAGATTTTGCCGCGACCACAACGCCAGAGTCGTTCGGCACCACCCAGAGCAGGCAGTGGAACGACGAGCGGCAGATGACGGCGGTGACCGCTGGAGTAGGGACCCTTTCGGTCCAGTGACAGGACCTGTGTGATTTCGATTGGCATCGCCGTGACCGGACAATGAGATTGTTTGGACGGTCGATCGAGCCGATCGAGACCCGAGAACCTCGTGTGCGAGCATCGCATGACCGGCATCACGGCCTGCAACCCGGATTGATGTGTCGCCCCGTGCAGATCCTTTCATGCACCCGGAGAACGAGAAAGCGGGCACCGGAACAATCCGGTGCCCGCTTTCTCGAAAATTCAGTGGTCGCGATTCGAACTCCGGAATCTACTTGCCCAGCTTCGAGATCACGCCTTCCTCGAACATCTGCAGCGGATCGAGGTCGTATGCCAATCCGGGAATGTAGATGATCGCGTAATCGATCCCCGCATCCACACTCTGCCGGATACGGTCGGCGATCTCCTCCAGTGTGCCGACGATGTTGTCTTCCGCGAAGAATTCGTACGACTGATCGTTCATGTTCTTGCGAAGAGTTGCGCTCGCGGCGACCGGATCGACCCCGGCCGCGACCGGGTAGACGTAAAACTCCGTCGACTTCCGAATCTCGTCGTAATCGCGACCCTCGCGGTCGCAATGACCTTTCAGGACATCCAGCTTGTGCCGGATGATCTCGGGGTCTCCCCGCCCAACGTTGCAGGCATCGCCATACTGGGCGACGAGTCGCAGCGTCACCTTCTCGCCGCCACCGCCGATCCACAGCGGCACCTTGCGCCCGAGCCTCGCGCTCTTCGGCTCGTTGATCGGCTTGTCGATCGTGTAGTACGTGCCGCTGAACTCCGGAGCGTCTTCGGTCCACATCTTGTTCAGAATCTGCACCGCTTCCCGGAACGCCGCCATGCGCTCCTTCGTCTCCGGATATCCATAGCCATACGCACGCCATTCATGCTCGTACCAGCCAGCTCCGAATCCGGCGTAGAGCCGACCGTGGCTGGCGACATCGACCGTCGAGGCGATCTTCGCGAACAGCGCCGGGTTGCGATACCCGTTGCAGTTCACCATCTGCCCGATATGCACGCGAGCCGTATCCCGGGCGAGGGTGGCGGAGATCGTCCACGACTCGAAGACGCTGTTCTGAGTCGGGGTCGGCACGGTGTGGAAATGATCGAAGACCCAGATCGAATCCCACGAGCCACCATCGGCGGCCTTCGCGACGTTGGTCATCGCCTCGAACTGCTCGATCGGATCACCGATGGCATTCAGGTCCATCTTCCAGCCTTGAGGAACAAAAACGCCGAAGTCGAGTGTCATTGCCTGTTCTCCTCCATCATGATCACGGTGCGTGTCACAGTGCGTCTTGCAATCCGAATCAGAGCTTCTGCGAAAACCGCAGCTCCCCGCTTGTCACAAAACGGCACATGCTTGATACGTATGTCGCACGTTTCTCGCCCCGGTCCGGTTGCCAGCGCCAACGGCAGCGTCTGATGCCATTGTTGTCGCAGCCGGAATGCATCATAGACCACGGCAATCACTCGGCATCCAGGTCGACCAGAAGAGCGGAGAGTCCGGCAAATGCAGGAAAGGCAGGCTGCGGCGGCCGTCGAGACCGCGGAATGCCGCCCCGGCTTCGGGGTGCTGCGGTCCACCTCAGGCGATCCGGCTTCGTACTGCACAAATCTCACTGATCGACAACCACGTTCCTGGTGACTAAGATGGGCGACGACATCGTTCGCAGACCTTTTGCACGTGGTCAAATGGTCCGCCTCCATGTCCACCTCGTGCAAGGGCCGCATCATACGTCATCACGCAGGGCAGGCAGGGCCAAATGCGTTTGGCTGAAGGGAACATCACACCCATGGGTAACGGATTCATCTCGCGCGGGTTTCGCGGTCGTCGTCTCGCTCCGGATATCGCCGCGCGCATTCCGCCCGGTCAGTACCTGACCGAAGATTTCCCCGTTCTCTCTGCCGGACCTACTCCGCATACTCCACTCGACCGTTGGAGTTTGAACGTCGATGGTCAGATCGACTCGCCCCAGAGCTGGTCCTGGGACGAGTTCCTGGCCCTGCCACGACAAACATTCACCGTCGATATTCACTGTGTGACGAAATGGTCGAAACTCGATACCCGCTGGGAAGGCGTCTCGCTCGACACCCTGCTCGACGGGGTGAAGGGAAGCACCAGCTACCTGATCGCGCATTGTGACGGCGGGTATACGACCAATATCCCGATCGCCGACGTCACGGGCGGCAAGGCGTGGATCGCGTTCAAGTACGATGACGAGGACCTGGAACCAGAACACGGCGGCCCGGCCCGTCTCGTCATCCCCCACCTCTACTTCTGGAAAAGTGCCAAGTGGATTCGTCGCCTCGAACTCGTCGACGAAGATCGTCCCGGATTCTGGGAAGAACTTGGCTATCATAATTATGGGGATCCATGGCAGGAACAACGGTATCAGGGCGACTGATCTGGACGCTCGCGGAGATTCGGGAGATCGTGATCGAAACCCCGCGAACGAAGAGCCTCGTGCTTGCGGTTCCAGGCTGGCAGGGGCACTTGCCCGGTCAGCATGTCGATGTTCGATTGACTGCTGAAGATAGCTATCAGGCGGAACGAAGCTATTCGATTGCGTCCGCCGCCATTCCCGGTAGCGATCGGGTCGAGCTGACCGTCGAGCGCCTCGATGACGGCGAGATTTCTCCCTATCTGACAGAAGATGTGCGAGCGGGCGACAAGCTGGAGATACGCGGTCCGATCGGCGGCTATTTCACGTGGGATATCCCGGACGGTGGCCCGCTCCTGCTCGTCGCCGGCGGCTCTGGCGTCGTGCCCCTCATGGCAATGATTCGTCATCGGGTCGCCACTGGAAGTCACATCCCGACCCGGTTGCTGCTTTCATCCCGCGACCGCGACGACATCGTCTACCGTGACGAACTCGCACGCCTTGCCGCGGCCGACGACGAGTTCGACGTCCTTCACACGCTCACACGCCATCAGCCAGCGGACTGGACCGGCTATCGACGCCGGATCGATGCAGAGATGCTTGAGGAGGTTGCGTGGCCGGCAGCCGACCGCCCTCGCATCTATGTTTGTGGCCCGACTCGACTTGTCGAAGCAGTCGCTTCCACCCTGGTCGCGCTCGGCCATGCCCCAGGACGCGTCAAGACCGAGCGCTTCGGCCCGACCGGAGGATAGCGCTGCACCGCCTCGTTCGATCGCCAAGCTTGAACGCTGGCGTCGATCCCATCGTTCCCTCCCAGCTTCTTGGACCCCGCAACCTCATGATCCTGGATGCCGGACAGAGGCTGTCGGCTGTCGGCTCTCAGCCGCATCCGATCGACCCGAATGCACCCGGCATCCCGGCATCCTGACTGCTCAGCTGAAGGCCTCATTCGACCACATGTTTCCGCGGCGCGTACCACATTGCGGCGATCACATCTGCATCCGAACCTCCCATCGTGCATCATCATCAAACGTCCTCCACTAGCTGGAACAGCGCCATCCGGATATCATCGCCATTTCAACCGGGACCGCTTTTGCCAATTCCTGTTTTCCGCCAGTTGATGCCTCTCTCCCTGTCTCCCCGCCAGCTGCCCACGAGACGTGGGCAATACTCCGCGGTCGCTTCATTGGCCTCGTCTCGTATCATGTCGAGACGCACACATCCATTTGTGAAAATCGCGGCGCAATTTATGCGAAATCATCACCGAACAGGCGGCGGACGTTCGTTGATCTGGTGCGCAGAGAGCGCCAGATGATCCTCGCTTTTGACTATTCATCACCCCAGTTGCAGCGTCCCGTTGCAACGTACAAAGAAAGCAAGCATTGTCCACACGCACTGACGAATTCGACCAGGATGACGACGCCGCCCTACTGGCGGCAGAAGTTGCGCGGGCCGCTACGGCAGATGGCGAGAGCCAGGACCTGCCTATCGTGACGCCCATCGTCGGTGCTCACGACCTCACCCCGGAATCCGAGAAGTCCACGACCCGCATCGAATTACCGTTCCGCACGATCATCCGGGTGGTGCTTTCGCTCTTCGTGATCTTTCTGCTGCTTCAGGTCTGGCATATCTTCATTCTGGTCTTCGTGGCCTTTTTCCTGTCGATGGCGCTGCTTCCTCTGGTCTTGCGGCTCACCCAATGGGGTCTCTCCTACGTCGCTGCTGTCGGCGTCGTCATTCTTGCTGTGCTCGCGGCGATTGTTGGCTTCTTTGCCTTGATCGTTCCCCCTCTGGTCGATCAGGTTCAGAATGTGATCGATAATGCGGGGACCTACGCAGACAGTTTCCAGCGCATCCTGCGGCGATATCCGCAAATCGATCAACGTGTGCAGGATCTGCGCGACAATCCGCCGTCGATATCCGGCAGCTCCCTTCCCTGGGGCAGCGTCCTCTCCCTGAGCACAGGAATCGTGGGTGCGGTCACGAACGTGACATTCGTCCTTATCCTGACCATCTATTTCCTGCTCGAGGGCGAGCGAAGCTGGAAGTACATTTCTCGCTATTTCACCCCGCGTCTGCGATTCCGGCTGCGCCGGGCATTCCCGGAAATCCTTCAAGTCGTCAGTGGGTACATGCGTGGACAGATCATTACCTCGATCGTGTTTGGTGTGTTCGTGTTCATTGTGCTGACGGTCACCGGCGTGCCACAGCCGATGTTGCTCGCGGTGCTTGCTGCGATTCTCGATGCGGTGCCGATCGTCGGCGTTCCGGTGGCCACCATTCCCGCATTGATCCTGGCCGCGACGGTCTCGATCCCGACCATGTTCATCGTGCTCGCTGCCTACCTCATCTATCAGCAGTTCGAGAATTACCTGCTCGTGCCGCGCGTCTTCGGAAACGCCCTGCAGGTATCGTCGATCAGCATTCTGCTGGGCATCCTGGTAGGTGGTCAGCTATTGGGAATTCTCGGAACGCTGCTCGCCTTGCCGATTACGGCTGCCTTTCCGGTTCTTGAGCGCGTCTGGAACGAGGAAGTCCCGCCCGAACTGGACGAGGAGCCGAATCACGCATAGCGTGAGGCAAGTTGAAGTAACGGCGGTTCGAGAGTCTCTCCCTTGAAGCAGATGCTTGCTGAATCACTCGGCGCCCGAATCTGGGGCTCACCCGCGACGAGATCGCGGTCGACGCCGTGCCGGATGGAGCCACGATGAAGACGTGGCACACCTATCGTTCTTCACCCATCTGTCGCTCCTTTGAGGCATACAGGAGGTGGAGGCGGAGGTCGGGGAGGTCGGGACCGGCACTGCAACCGATGCTGACACATCCGGGTCCAGTGGCAATGAAGAAAGAGGGCAACTGCACTGGGTGTCCTGTGCGGTACGTGATGCCGCCACACCGCCTTGGATTCTGCCCTCCGCTCGCCTGAACGACAACGATCTTCATGGTCCTTTACGCCGATCCGTTGAATTGCATTGGTGGCAGACGTGACATGAGTGTTCAACGCAGCGGTTGTCAACGCTGATGCCTGGTCGTATCCCGCGCAACCGCTGATCGCTCGCACAGTGCCGAGGGGGAATCGACGCATAAACAGCGAGGAGAACCATGCAGCCAATGAGTGCCCGAATCGAGCATCAGGTCGCCGACATCCTGGCGCATGCGGGCATATCGGGCATATCGGGCGCATCGATCGCCGTCATCGTGGACGACCAGATGTGGTCCGCAGCAATCGGTTCACAAGATCTTGAGGGAACCATCCCGCTCGATAAGAACGCTCGTTTCCCGATCTACAGCATCACCAAGACGTTCATCGCCGCCGCGATCCCGCTGCTGGTGGAATCCGGAAACCTCACCATCGATCAGCCGGTACTGGAAACCTTGCCGGAGTTCGCGCTCGATCCCGCAATCACCCTGCGTCTCCTCCTCAGCCACACCGCGGGCATTCCCGACTATGCGGGGATGACCCGCTACGCCGGCGACCTGATACGGGACCCTGCCCGGCCATGGACGGTGACACAGTTCCTCGATCGTTCGCTTTCACTTGGCGTGGGTTTCGCTCCCGGTCAAGGCTGGTCCTATTCCAACATCGGCTTTCTGCTACTCAAGCTGGTACTCGAACGCAGGACCGCGATGTCGTTGCGCGCATCACTCGCGCATCTCGTCATCGATCCCATCGGCCTGAAACAGACGGAGGTCATCGAGACACTCGATAACGCGGTCAACCTGACGCCCGGCTTCAGTTCGCAGCTTGAGACGGACAATTCATTACGTGACATCTCCCGACGCTATCACCCCGGATGGGTATCGCATGGACTCATCGCCTCCACTGCCGCTGATGTCGCACGATTCTTCGATGCGCTCCTGCGCGGTCAGCTTCTTGGTTCCGCTTCGTTGCGGCTCATGCTCGATCCTGTCTCTGTTCCCTTTGTGCATCGGTACTTTACAAAGCCATCATATGGTCTCGGCCTGATGCTTGATCCTTTCTCTCGACTCGGGCCGATCGCCGGTCATGGCGGTGAAGGACCCGGCTATTCAGCCGCTGCCCTGCACGTGAGCCCATCGTCAGGCGACGGATTCACGACCGTTGCCCTGGTCAACCAGGATGTCCATGACCTCGGCATGGAGATCGCCTGGACGATGGCAACGATTCTGGCCGAGCGTGGAGCGCGGTAAGATCAACGCCCTTTTCGCTCGCGAGATGGATCCCCCATTTCGTTCCCATCTGGGACGAAGGGTCGGGGGGCGGGGGTGCTACCATGACATAGGTCAAGTCATGCAACACAACACATGTTCATGATGGGTTTTTGGGGAGCCTTGATGGGTATTGTGGAGAGTCTTGGGGAAATACCGTATGGAATCCTCGTACTGGTGGGCCGAGGAACTCGAGGGCATCGTATCGCTGGTTGAGGGGTATAACCACTTGGAAAGCGCCGAGCATATCTTCGCTCGACGGGTGAACGAGACCTACGAGCAGCCAGTGGGGCTCTGGTATGAGGCCCTCAACATCTACCGTCTGGCAATGCAGGGTCAGCAGGTGACCAGAAAAGATATTGATCCCCGGATCGTGCAACTCCGCATGCAATTGCAGGCTCAGGGTGTCGCGTCCGCCAAGGCGGCGCTCGACATGCTGTCGGTTGGCTACTATAACGTCGCCTTCGCCGCGATTCGGCAGTTGATGGATATTCATATCCAGTGTTCTTACCTGCTGATTCGCCCCGAGGATGCCAGGTTTTGGGCGACGGCCCTGGACGATACCAGCATCGTGGCCAATCCCCCCAGCTGCCGCTCCATGGTCACCGACCTCAAGCGCTTCGCGGCAAGAAATGGCGACGACGTCCAGTTTCCGACCGAAGCCTCGTGGCAGCACCTCTACGATCGCTGGAACGCCTTGGGATCGTGGACCTTCGCACCTGCCATGGAAGCGGAAGTGGGCGCCTTCAGTGGACGATCAGCCACCGCCGAGAGCGGTCCACGTCATGAGTCCGCACGCGTCCAGATGGGATTCTTCTACGGCTTGGTCACCCTTGATTCACTCTTCACGATGCTGGCCGACGATGGCCGCCTCACCGGCGAAGGGCGTGATCGTCATGCCCGCTTTCATGACGGACTCGATGCGTGGACTGCATCCCTCCGCGACGAATTGCTCGATGCCAACGACGAGACATCTGACAGCGGTGACGACGGGACCACGATCTCTGCTCCCGAATATTCGCGCAACCCGTTCCCCCGGAACGACCCCTAATGGTCTGTCACGTGTATTTCGCTGGGCCTCTGCCCGACATGCAATGATGGTCATGGCGTCATTTCAGCAGCTGCACCGGGCTTGTCGAGAAATCTCTCCTGCGTCGGCTGGGGATCACCCTTCCTGCAATTGAGCCTTGGACACACTATCAGGTACGCTCGCGTTTCTCGGAGCAGCTACCCATGCTCAAATCGAGCAATGTGGCTGGAGGCTGGTAAGGCCGGTATGGCTGGCGTACGTGCCGCTCACCCGACCTCGCTCAGCAGTGCGTCGAGCCGGGACGCAAGCCACCCCGAGTGAGATGAGGACCGTTGCCAGAAAATCGCGAGCTGGCGGGTGCCAATCGCAATCGCCTGATCGCGGATGTCGGCCAACGCCCCAGCGGGGAGCGGTGTCACCTCCCGGTACCCCGCGTACAACGACTCGAAGATCGGCTCTCGATCCGATTGGCCGTCCTGCAGCAGCGCATGGCCGAGATCGTAAAGCTGATCCGCGCCACGGATCTCGCCAAGGTCGATGATGCCTGTGTATGTATATGGCGATGCTGATATGAAGATGTGCGTTGCATCGAAGTCGCCGTGAGCGAGAAATCCGAGTGTACGATCCGGCTTGCCGATCCAGCGTTCGATCGCGGTTCGCAGGGATTCGATAGTTCGATCGTCAAGCAGCCTGTTCGCAACGACCTCTCTCGCCGCCAACGCATACGCTGACATCCATCCGCTGCGTGCAGGATACTCCGCGACCAGCGACCGATCCGTTTGTGCCACCGTTTCCACCCACCCGAAACCGTGAACGCGGATCCGGTTGATCCGCGCCAGATCCCGCCCGGCGGCACAGGCGACGCGCCGCCGGGACGCCGCATCGAGATCCACTCCCGGCCAGTCGAGCAGCGGGGCACCCGGCATGCTCGTGGTCAGAGCTGCCGAGCGATCGAGTTCGCCAGGTTCGGATTCAAACCTGACGATCGACGGCACCGGCACACCGGCATCCGTCAGCAGGCGATGGGTTCGCACCTCGGCATCGCGCCGCTCACCGGCTTGCTCGGCGAGTCGCAGAAAGAAGACCTCGCGACCTGCCTCGACCCGGTAGACCGGCGTCGAACCGCCCGATTGCGCGCGTGTCGCGATGATGGCCCGATCGGGAAGCCATCTGCTCAGCAGGGCGTGCACCGCCTCGCTCGTTACCTCGTTTGCAGACATGTCCTGCCTTCGTCTTGTTCTCCTCACGCGTCCAAACGTTGGTCCAGATGGCAAAGTCGTTGGATATTTTCGCTGCCAATCGCATTCTTTACTTCGGCGTCGAAATGACCCATTCGCACACGTGTCGTTTCGAACCCCTGGTCCATGTAGGGAGAGTTGGAACCCCAAACTACGCGATGCGCACCCAGTTCGGAGATAGTGTCTTCGATGAAGTCCTCGCGATAGATACCGGATGTTTCCATTATGACGTTAGGATTGGCACGCATTGTTCTCAGCGCATCCGCCAGCAGCATCCCGCTGATGTTGATCTGTCCTCCATGGGTGGCAATAATCGTGACATCAGGAAATTGACGTGCGAGATCCGCTATTTGAGAAGGGTGCGAGAAAGTTGGGTAGCCTCCCGCGATCATCAGCGGGAGATTGTATTCCGCCAGCAATCGAATCAATGGAAAGCCTATCTCATCATTTGCCGCGAACTGCTCTTCGAAAGGATGAAGATACAGACCTTTCATGCCAAGGTCTTCGACTGAGCGACGAAGTTCATCAAGAGCTGCTTCCTGCTGCCAGGGATCGATTCGGGCAAAACCAAAAAACGTGTTCGGATAAGCACGGACGGTCTTTGCGACACGATCATTCTCGGGGCCAAAGTGGTAGTTTCGCGGCTTGAGAGGGCTAAGTATGGCCTGATCGATCTTGTTTGCCTCCATCGAAGCGAGCAGGTCTTCGGCAGTATTCGCGACGCCGAAAAGAGATGTTCCGAGATGTGCATGAGCGTCTATCAGCATCGAATTCCCCTTAAGCCTTCGTGGTATTCGAGAGACCGAGAAGCTTCTCGATATTTCCAGAGAAGATAAGCGCTTCTTCTTCAGGAGAAAGTCCTGCCCTGTTGACCTTTTCAACCTCGATGGATGGATCGCAGCCCGGGCCGTCACTCGCGAAAAGTATCCGTTCGGCGCCCAGAACATCGACAGCTTCCCTGATTAATTTAGGGTAAGGCATGGCTGATGTCTCGAGAACGAGGTTGGGATGCCGTTGAGCGACGCGAATCGCATCCTTCACATGGAAGTAGCCCCCCATATGCCCAAGAATGATCGTTGCTTCGGGAACCAAGGCTGCTGCTTCGGCGATCTGGAGAGGCATCGTGAATTCCTCATCGCCGCAGTGGAAGAGTGTTGGCACGTTAAGCCTGGCCGCATGGCGAATCAGTTCCAGGGTTTGTTCGCTGGTCGGGTGCATGACATAGCCCACCGGGTGAAGCTTGAGTCCGCGCATCTTGTATTCGCGAATCGCGCGATCGAAAAGGTCCACGGCCGCGTCACCATATCTCGGATTCATGCGCGCATACCCAATCAGGCGATCGGGATACTTCTGAACGGCCTTGGCGACATATTCGAGGACCTTTTCTTCAGGGTCGGGCGCGTCACGATAGGTCATGATGACCGCACGGCTGATCTCGGCCTCGTCCAACAGTCCGACGATTGCTTCCGGTGGATCTGACCAGCCAAGGACCGGGGATTCATCTACGTGGGTGTGTGAATCAATGATCATGTCGCAGTCTCCTTCGGGCGAAGTCAACGCCCATTGCGTCTCTTGTCGATCGAGAAAGATGCACAGCCAGACAGTTCATTGGGCAGTCAGGCCACCGTCGGCGGTCAACACGGATCCTGTGAGAAACGTACTGCGGCTGGATGCCAGGAAGAGGATCGCGTCGGCGATCTCGGCAGGCTCGCCAACGCGTCCCAAAGGATGAAGTTCTGTCGTTCGCTGCCACGCCTCGCCGGGATTGTCCCGCAGTTGAAGGTTATCCTCGACCATCGGAGTACGGATAGACCCGGGAGCGATGGCATTGACGCGAATTGAATACGGGGCGAGCTCAATTGCCAACGCCTTGGTGAGAGCCAATACGGCTCCCTTCGAGGCCGAATACACAGAACTTCCTCCCCAACCGATCATGCCCGACACGGACGCAAGATTGACGATGACGCCAGAGGAACGAGGAATCATGGACTTCATTGCAGCCTGCGCGCAGAAAAAATAAGCCTTGAAGTTGACGCTCATGACGAGATCGAAAAACGGTTCGTCAATGTGAGCGGTCGATTCAACCGGTGGATTGATGCCCGCGTTATTGACAAGCACGTCGATCGATCCGAATTGATTTTCAATCTCCTCGAAGGCCCCCATGATCGCTGAGGTTTCAGACAGGTCGCATTCCAGTAACAGCGGGTCATCTCGCTTCAGCATGGCCCTGGTCTCTGCAAGACCTTGCCCGTTGATGTCCAGCAATGCCAGCCGGGCACCTTGCTCGGCGAACGCCAGGGTTGCAGCCCTGCCGATGCCAGAACCGGCTCCGGTGATGACGATGCATTTTCCTGCGAACTCATGGGTTTCCACAAGCTGTCCCGGGTGCTGCTCTTGCAAGATCACAGGCCTGCTTTCATTGATGTCCAAAAGGGTGTTCACAACATGCCTGGCCGATGACGAATGCTGCCGGACCTCACATCATAACGTCACCACCATTGGGACCAAGGGTTTGGCCCACATAGTACGAGGAGTCTGTGGACGCAAGAAAAACCGCCGTTGGCGCCACTTCTTCGACTGTGCCAATCCGGCCCATCGGCAATTCATCGAGGAGTCGTCCGGATTCTTCCTCTGAAGATTGGCGGTCCTTTGGGATGATGTCTGTCGCAATCGGTCCGGGTGCGATGCAGTTCACACGAATACCATCACGACTCACTTCTTGAGCCAGCACGCGTGTAAACGCGATGACTCCAGCCTTCGCCGCAGAATAGTGGGCCCATCCACGTCGCCCCTTGTAGGCGAGTTGGGATGAGATGTTGATGATGCGGCCGTCTTGTCTCTCCAGCATCTGCGGAAGGACCGCATGACACATCAGGAACGTACCCCGCAGATGCGCGGCAATAAGGTCGTCCCAGGCGAAGATCGGCATATCGACGACACTGTGCATCGTTGCAAAACCGGCGTTATTGACAAGCAAATCGATTCTTCCAAAGCGTTCGATCGCCGCGCCGACAAGGGCTTCGACCTGATCTGCATGTGCCACATCTGCGCGCACCGCAATCGCGTGTCGTTCCATCGCCTCGATTTCTCGAACAAGTGTCTCGGCATCCTGTTCACTCTGGTTGTAATTGCACACCACGTCCGCTCCTTCCTGGGCAAACGCCAGTGCAATGGCACGGCCTATCCCTCGGCTGGCACCGGTGACAAGCGATATCTGACCGTCGAGCTTACCCATGGAAGACTCACCTCGGTTTAGGAATGACTCGGACGTTCAGCCTGTATTTCAGTTCTGCGATCCTATTATCGGTGCCTGGTTCGAGGATCCAGCGCATCGCGCAGACCCTCGCCGATAAGGTTTACCGAGACGACGGTCGCCATGATGGCGATGCCTGGAAATGTGCTCATCCACCACGCTTCACGAAGGTAATCCCGAGCCATCGCCAGATCGAGTCCCCATTCAGGATTGGGCAATTGGGCACCTAGTCCGAGGAAGCTCAGCGATGATCCGATGAGAATTGCCCAGGCAATGCTGATAGTAGAGAGCACCATGATGGGCCCGAAAATATTCGGAAGAATATGGCGAAAAACGATTCGGGCGTTTCCGGCGCCGCACGCTCGCGCTGCCTCGACAAAGACATGTTCCTTCTGGCTGAGAACCGACCCCCGTACCATTCGTGCATAATTGGGAATCAACGAGATTCCAACTGCGATCATTGCATTGCGAAGCCCCGGACCGAGTACCGCCACGACTGCCATGGCGAAGAGAATCCCGGGAAAGGCCAACTGAACGTCAATCAAACGCTGAATGATCGTATCGACCCAGCCACCGAAGAAGCCACTCAGCAACCCCAGAATCGTTCCAAACGACGCAGCGATCGCGATCGCGATCGCTGCCACTGCCAATGACTGGCGTGAGCCAATGACCACGCGACTCAGTACGTCACGTCCGAACTGATCCGTCCCAAAAATGTGAGCCGACGATGGGGCGAGGAGGACGTGTGTGTAGTTCTGTTGAATCGGATCTTCCGGGGCAATCATCGGCGCGAAAAACGCCGTCAACACGATCAAAACGAGAACGATTCCTCCCACCATGGCAGCGCGACTTCTCTGCAGCTGTCGGATTACTTTTTGAAATTCGCTTTGCGTCTCGAAGGTATGTGCAAGCACTACTTTTTGGGTTGGAAGAGCAAGTGCTGGTTCGACCACGACGTTCTCGCCTCCTTGAGGAAACCCTAGGTATTCCTGATCCGCGGATCCAGCAAGCTGTAGCTGAGGTCGACGACAAGGTTGATCACGACATAGACGATCGCTGCCAACAGCACGATAGCCTGGATCAAGGGGAAGTCCTTGCCGAGGATGCCTGCTACAGCGAGGCGTCCAATCCCTTGGCGGGCGAACACCGTTTCGATGACCACAGCCCCTCCGAGAAGTGTCCCGATTTGCAGGCCGACGATCGTTATGACTGTCATCAACGCGTTCCGCAGCGCATGACGAACGATGACCGAAGTCTCTCGAAGTCCCTTTGCACGAGCAGTGCGAATGTAGTCCTGTTGCAGCACCTCGATCAGGCTGGAACGGATCAAGCGAGCGATGATTGCTGAAAAGTCAAGACTCAGTGCAATCGCTGGCAACACGAGTCGCCTCCAGCCTCCCTCACCGGTGACCGGAAACCACCCGAGCCTGAGCGAGAAGATATAGATCAATATCAACCCGAACCAGAAGCTCGGCATGGAGACCCCGAAGAGCGAGATGAGTGAGGCAATCGTATCCACCCATGTGTTTCGACGCAGTGCCGACACAGTTCCGAGCACTGACCCGACGATGACCGCCATGATCATCGCCACGACGGCAAGCTGTATCGTCGAACCGGCCTGTTCCCTGATCATGGTGAGGACGGGCCGGTGTGTCTGGATGGACTCACCGAAGTCGCCGTGCAACACGCCTCCCAACCACTGGAGATATTGCTCGGGGAGCGGCTTGTCCAGGCCGAGCTGAGTACGAAGTCGTTGCACGTCGGCTGCAGTAACTGTCGGTTGGCCACGCAAGAGCGCCAGGACAGGATCGCCCGGTATCAGATGAAGCATCAGGAAGACGGAGATCGAGACCCCGAGGAGTACCGGGACCGCAAACATCAACCGTCGTACAAGGTACTGAGACATGTTGCCTCCGTAGAACTCTCGACCACTTCACGAAGATGACGATTGGCCCCGAGAGGCGACAGCCACCTCTCGGGCAAACCTATCCTTCGCCAGGCACCTCGACAACTCCGGGTCAAGCTCTAGGAACCCAATGTCGTGTTGTAGTGCAATGGATAGACGTTCAACGTGTAGTTCCATCCCTTGACCGTCGTCTTGCCAGCCATGAGCTGCATCTTGCCCCAGATCGGGATCAGCACCGCGTCCTCCATGATCAGCACCTGGGCCTGAGCATAGAGATCCATACGGGCCTTTGTGTCGCTCTCGACATATCCTTCTTCAAGGAGGGCATCCAGTTCCGGGTTGGTATAGTGGGACCAGTTGAATCCACTCTTTATCTGGCTGGAGTGGTAGAGCGAATACAAGGATTCAGGATCTGCTCCCCACCAGAAGATGTCACCCAGATTTTGGTCGCCGCGGTTATAGGTGTTGAAGACAGTGGGATTCGACTCGGACGTCAGCTTCAGATCTATGCCAACATCCTTGAACTGGGATTGAATGACCTGCGCGGTTTCGTCGAAGTTGTTGTTTGCCTGCACGATGAATGAAGCGGTCAGTTGCTGGCCATCTTTCTTTCGAAAATCGCCGTCCTTTATCCAGCCAGCCTGATCCAAGAGAGCATTGGCCTTGTCCTTGTCGTATGGATAGTAGCTCTCCACGGCGGGGTTGTAGCCTGGAGTGAGTGGTTCCAGGGGACCGTATGCAATCGGGACGGTCTTTCGAAAAATCACATCGGTAACGACATGTCGATCAACGGCATAATTCATTGCCTGCCGCACAAGCTTGTCGTCTGTGGGTGCCTTCGTGCAGTTGAGTTGAACGGATCTGGGGCAGCCCAGTGTTCCCTGAGAATAGAGTGTCAGGTCAGTATTCGATTTCAGAGCTTCGTATTGCACGGGAACGATTTCTTCGATCAGGTCAACTTCACCACTTTCGAGCGTGGAGGCACGGGTGCTTGCTTCCGCGATAATCCGCCAGTCAATTCGCTCCAGGAGTGCGGGCCCCTGCCGCTTGTAGTAAGCCTCGGGTGCCCACGTGTAATCCGGATTCCGGTTCAGGGTGACATGGCTGTTCGGAACGTACTCGGCAATGATGAATGGGCCCGTACCCGGCGGGGTCAACCCCATGCCTTCAGCATTGGAAGCGGCATATTGAGGCGCAATGCACCGCCAGTTCCCCGCCGCGATGAGCGTCAGGAATGGAGCATATGGTGTCTTGAAGACGATCTTCGCCGTGTTCGCATCGACAACATCGACGCGGTCGAAGCCTCGCGGCACGGATTCGAGCGTCCCATTCTTGGGATCGTTAAGGCGGCCGAAGGTAAATTTCACCGCATTCGCGTCAAAGACCTCCCCGTTGTGGAATTTGACTCCTTGCCGGAGATGGAAGGTGTAGGCGAGTCCATCCGCCGATATATCCCACTTTTCAGCGAGACCAGGATAAAACGTGTCATCCCCTGGAAATCTCCAGACGAGTGGATCGAACACGTTCGCGAGAATACGCCCGGTAGCGGCGAGTCCGGATTTTTGAGGATCCATCGTGTCTGGCGTCTGCCATGCTCCAAACACCATGGTTCCACCGGCCTGCTCTCGCACTGAATTCGACTCATGCGTGGTTGCAGGTGCCGCACCCGCGACATTTTCCGTCATGCCTGCGATGGCCGCAGCCATCGGCACGGTCAATCCCAGCGCAAGTGCCCGGCTGAAGAACTCGCGACGATCGATACGATCATCCACGAAATCATCTATCAGTTTTATGTCTGCGTTCATGTGAACGGCTCCCTTGGCGATGCACCGATATATGCTTGGCACCCATGATTCAGCAACTGTTCGTCCGCTGAAGGCTGCAAAAGAGAGAGAAGGCGTTGAATGTATGAACTGCCCCTCCTGGCGCAATGTAACGCGAGGACGACGATGAGCGGAGGGCTCGCGTACACATTCCGGCAATCAAAACGAAATGTCAATAATTGAGAAGTATATGAGAATTGCTAAGTATGAAGCAGGATGTTGGCGATTGCGCCCAACGCCGGGAGCATATTCAGTCCAGCAAGGATTTATTCCTTACAACTATTTATCAATCTATGTGCATATTGAATGGATGTAGATCTTCTTGAGGTTGAGTGAAAAAAACGCGATCGCAGGCGCTACACCTGGAATCGGTCTATTCGGTCGCACTGATTGAAATCATATGGCGTCTTTCGACAGGGCCCGTACCTGTAGAAGCATGGTTGTATCTGGTGGGACAGATTTTTGGCAGGAGTCGGACCCACGCGGCTGCTACACCTGTGATGGTGTGCTGAGCACGCGATTCGGCAAATAAACGGCTGTGGCACAGACGAAACATCTCTTCACCGGAATCTGATCGCGTGGATTGCGCGTCAACCAGGATGGACAACTCCGTCGCCAGGCAAGGATCTCGGCACATCGGATGGCGGAAGCGGAAGCTGACGTTGTTCTCCCCGCCCGCCCGTCATCGGATGGCGCACCCGCAGCCAGAAACCTTCCCCCGCCGAGCCGCCGACAAGGCCCTGTGCAATTCGTTCGGTACGCTGTTCCTTGCGGCGCAGGTAATACAACGTCGAGGCGATGATCGTGATCGGATAGATCACTGCGAAGATCAGACTGGAGATCGTCCCGGCCATACGCAACGACACGATATTCGTCAACGTCAGGATCAGGCCGATAATCGGACCGGGAAGCACTGCGACATACGTGACCAGCGCCGCCATCCCCAGCGTCCGCACCCAGTCGCCCTTGATCACATTGCGGCTGACATTGCGCGCTTTTCGCGGCGTGGCCCCATCCAGCACCACGGCATGCGTCGAGTAGGCCCATTGGATTGCCCGGTAGATGGCAAACGGAATCCCGACGATCGTGATCGTCAGGAGCAAGACGATCAAAAGATTGTACGAGTTCGCACCCGCGACCTTCAGAACATCCTTGATCGTTCGCGAGACTGCGGTGAAAAAGTTGGCGGATTCCTTGTCGCTGATCCGAGCTGTCGCATAGATCACTCCTGGAGCAACCAGCGACACCAGGAACAATTGCATGATCAGGCCCAACGTGCCGCTCAGCGAAGAGCCCATGGTCAGCGTGAGGCCAAAGCCCTCGATCGGGTGATCGGCAAGATATTTCTGAATCGCGCCAGCCAACGTGGCCACCGGCAACAGCAACAGTGATGAGAACAGGAAGATATAAAAATAACGAACATACAGCCACGCGGCGCGTTTGACGAACCGCCAGGTCAGGAACGAGATCAGCAGCAGCAGGACGAAGAAGCCGATCGTTGCGCCCGCAACCACCTGCGAGAGATTCGGGACAACCTTCATCACGGAGCCGCCGATTTCTGCCGCCGAGCACAGAAAGGCGCTGGGTCCCACGCCAAAGGTTTCCTGATTGGGAATCGTCAGGCTCTCGGTGCGCAATCCATCGGTCCAGGAAACTGGCTCGATCCATTTCCTGGTGACGTTCGGGCTCAGCGGACCGTTGAACTCCCATGGGTGTTTCTCTCCCCACCGTCCCTGAAACAACGCCCATGCAAACGGACCCTTGGGATCGATCTGCCGGGGAATCACGATCGCCTGCAAACGTGTCAGGATTGTTGGCCCGTCGATCCGGTCGCAACCGAACCCGGTCCCTTGAGCCCCCCATCCGATCCAGATCGCGCTCTGATAGTAGTCCGCGTGCGAGCCCGATGCCGGGAATGTGACGATGTGGTCCCCATCACCGAAAAGCGCCTTGCCTTCATCCCAATCGGCATTCTCGCCACCTGCATGCTGGGCGAAGGTGATCAGGGTGGGTTCCTTGGTCAACGCCTCTTCTGGAGTGCTCGCATCGAACGTCAGCTGGATCATCTCCCAGTCGGACTCGTGGGTATTGTTGAAATCGTCGAACGCCCAGTAGAACCAGTACTGAAGCGCCAGCAGCCCAGGTTCGCTGGGCTGGGTAGCAACTCGCGCATAGGTCGATGGCGTCCGCCCCAGTTCCTTGACGCGCTTGGCTGACCACTGTTCGTAGTCGCAACCCGGATCGAGCGAATTGCCCGGGAGATCGAGATAGTACGCTGAATCCGTATTGACCAGATCTTGGGCCGAGGGTCCCACCTTGATGACGGGATCGCTCGTCTCGTCCTTGCGCTTCGCACGGCGCAGCTTCACCTCCGGGTCGTTCAGTGCGATCTCGACGGAGACCGGCAGATACTGCTCGCCAACCGCGCTGCAGGCCTCGGGCTGCTTCTTCAGTTCTGCGATCGGAACGTACTTGTCCGCGAGCGCCTGCTCGGCGACCGATACCTCGGTCGGCGGCACATCGGCCGTCAGTGGTGACCCGTTGGTGCCGGCAGGTGTTCCGATCCCCGGAGTCGCCGCGTCGGGAGTTGCGGCGGCAGTCGCCTGCTGCTGAGCCGCTGCACTCAGGGTCGGGAAGGCATCTGCTGTCACAAGCAGGAACAGAATCGGAATGACCCGCACAAGGCGCCTGAACGTCGTCAATGAGTTCTCCATGGCACGAACGAGCCGAGATCGACTATCGCGTATCCGCCACAACCACTATCCGGATCAGGCTGCTGCAAGTCAGGTCTGATCCTTGGCATCCACACCGCCAATGCGCGTATGGGTCCAAGGCTGATGTTGTCTGGCCGACCCGTTCATACCCGAAGACAGGTGAAACTTCCCTTGGCGATGAACGCGCAACGCGCTGTGCGCCAGAGTTCGCCTCGAGTTCACGTCATTGGCAATGGGCCCCACAGCAGTAGGACTCATTTTGCCATAATCGGCGCCAACACATAAGCCCGTTCCCAACAATGCTGCCTGTCCGAGTATCGGATACACACCTCTCTCGGTGACAAACTGCCACGAGGTCCTTCCATAAGGACAGCAAGGACAGCGAGTACAAGCGTGTTGACTACCGATCAGGCAACCGATATGGAATTCGGTTGAACGTTAGCTCTACAGTGGGAGGTCGATACCTCATGCAGAATCCGGTTGAACGCGACGCATCCAGCAACATGCTGGAGGGGCTGATTTCCCGCGGGAATGTCCGCACGGCCGATGCGTCATGAGCGTCTGTCTGATCGGCTCCCACAGTATTCAGTTCACCTGTCATCGCAACCGGATTCCGTATCAGACGTTTCCAGCGGTCTCGGGTCGCTACCTGTCCTGTCCAGCCTCCTGCCGACGCATCTTTCCAGTCGGATTGAATCAGCGACGGCCTGACTCTGGGCCCTACATCGCCAAGCCCACTCGAAGGGGGCGTCCGTTTATCAATCCGCTCCTTTGGCAGGAACTCACTCGGCTTCTGATGACATTGACGACAGCGCCTAGCCTTGCGATGATGGCTTCGTCTTACACATATGATGTTTCAATGTCCCTGTTGAAGGAGCAAGACTCGTGTCATCACCGACGATCACGCGTATCGAAACCGCTGCAATCCGCTGTGTCGGGCCTTGCGTGCTCGTCAGGATCTGGTCCGGCGACACCTATGGACTCGGAGAGTGCTATCCCTCGGCGCCAGCCTCGTCCATCCACAACATCATCCATTCGCTCGGGGACGAGATCACCGGCGAGGATCCGCGCAACATCGAACGCCTCGCCGAGAAACTGCGGCTCTGGAACATCTTCACCGGTGGCCAGGGTGGATCGGTCACGACCGCGATCTCCGGCATGGAAATGGCGCTCTGGGATCTCGCCGGCAAACTGCAGAACGTTCCTGTCTATCGTCTGCTCGGCGGCGCGTTCCGCACGAACATTCGGCTCTATGCCGATTGCAATGCGGGAACCGTCGATGCCGCCGCTCATCACGTTTACGAGGTCCGTGATGGTGCGCTGGTAGGTGATGACGAGGCCGAAAGCCTGGCCGAAGCTACGGTGGCAGAGGTCGCGCGCGGTTTCACGGCGCTCAAGTTCGATATCGACGATATCACCGGCCCCCTCCATCGCGACTACTGGAACCGGACCGCCTCTGCAGCGGAGATCGCGGTGATGGTCAACAAGGTCGAAGCGGTCCGCAATGCGGTCGGGCCGGATGTCGACGTCGCGGTCGACATGCACGGTCGCTACGATGTCCCCACGTCGATCCGGGTTGCCAATGCGTTGGAACCGTACAACCTGATGTGGCTGGAGGAGCCGGTCCCGCCCGAGAATATCGAGGCCCTCGCCGAAGTGCGCCGCAAGACGAACACGCCGATCTGTGCCGGTGAAAACCTCTACACCCGCTTCCAGTTCCAGCCGCTCCTTGCCGCCCACGCGGTCGACGTGGTGATGCCGGACCTCGCCAAGTGCGGTGGCCTTGCCGAAGGCAAGCGAATCGCCAACATGGCCGAGATGGACTACATCCCATTCTCGCCCCACAATGTCTCGAGCCCGATCGGCACGATCGCGATGGCGCACGTGTGTGCGGCGGTCGCGAATTTCACGGTGCTCGAATGGCACGCCGCCGATCTCCCGCACTGGCCGGATTTCATCCACTATTCGGGTGGCGACATCATCGTGAACGGTTCGATCCAGCTCACGGAAGCACCGGGTTTCGGCTTCGAACTCAACGAGGAGGTCGCCTTCGAGCACCGGCACCAGAAGGGTGGCATCCCCTTCTTCGATCGCTGAGCTGACTGCAGCCATCCGCGTCCGTCAACGACGATGCTCCAGTTTCGGATCAGATCGTGGTCTGGTGCGTCGCGGACGTTTCCGATGAGTCAGGGTATGGTGCGTGTCCATTTGATCGCGTCCGTCACGGATGGTGTGCCAGATACCGGCCCGTTCAATATGATGATCGTCGCCATTCCGCCGTACATGCTGTACGAACTCGGCATCACCATCTCGTCGGCGTTGGCGACGACATCGCTCCGGGAAGAAGCCCAGGCGCGAGTAAACGTGCAGGCGGCGGATTAAAGCCGTTACCGTAAGCTGTGCCTGTTCGTAGGGGGCGACTCCATGTCAGCAGCTTCATCGGACCCGCCGCCACGAAGTGGTGGATCAGCCCTTTGGGCTGATATCTGGGAGGCACATCTTTTGGACGCCGCTCTAATCCAGCGGAACGGCATCGATCTCGTCCACATGGCGGAGAACCCATCTGCGAGCGGCGGCGATCTCCGCAACCACGCCCTGCTCCCGAAAGCGGATGAAGGCAGGCTCACCGGCATTCGCAAGCGCAACAATACCGGTCATTGTGCGTTCCATCCGGCGTCGTCGACGAGGGGCACGAATTGCCAGACAGACTGCCCGAGATCCCAGACCGCTGGGGCGGGAGCGGCCAGATCCCAATCGATGAACGCAATGGGAAGCCCCTTGCGGAAAACGACGTTTTTGGGCGAGAGATCGTTATGACAAAGAACGGTCTCGCCAGGAACCGCCGTCTCGAGTGGGTGTCCCCAGGACACGCTGTCTGGCAGGGAGAAATCTGTAGAAGCATCATACATCCGACTCATACATCCGACGAAGCAGGCGACCGAGTTCGGCCAATGCTGCCTCGGTCATGATCTCCGGCGTGGCATGCCGGAAGACATCGCCCTCAACGTAGGTAAGCATCTCACGCCCCTCTTCATTGATCCCCAGGAACCGCGGTGCCCCTTCAAAACCGGCGTTCTCGAAGTTCTGCAACAGAGCCTGAACGGCGGCAGACCACGGCTCGGTGGTGCGTATCACCACATCTCCACGACGTGTAACATCGCTCGTATCCGCCGGCAAGCGGATGTCGGTATCTTCCATTGCGGCATTCCAGGTGCATTGCTCGAGCCGATTGTTCGGGGCCGCTCCGGGCAGATGGACGCCACACTCATCCGCCCGGCAGAGCTTCCTGCCTTCCTGCCCATCTGCGGGTGCATCGCTACACCAGCCTGAAGCTAAGACGACACGGCTGGCATGGCTGGCACGGCTTCCGCACCAACCGGCTGGCGCGTGTAGATGTTGATGAACTCATCGACGCGGTCGCGTGCGACGTCATCGTGGTACTGCTCGGGTGGAGACTTCATGAAGTACGAGGAGGGTGCAAGCAAGGCGCCGCCGATCCCATGGTTCAAGGCAAGCTTCGCGCAGCGGAGCGCATCGATCACGACACCCGCGCTGTTGGGAGAATCCCACACTTCCAGCTTCAACTCGACACTGAGCGGCACATCACCGAAGGTGGTGCCTTCAAGCCGAATCTGTGCCCACTTGCGATCCTTCAGCCACGGCACGTGGTCGGAGGGGCCGACATGGACGTTCTCGGCCGCAATCGGGTAATCGAGTTGGGAAGTGACCGCATTGGTCTTCGAGATCTTCTTGGATTCGAGTCGCTCGCGTTCGAGCATGTTCAGGAAATCGGTGTTGCCACCGAAATTGAGCTGATAGGTGCGATCGATCCGGACGCCACGATCGGAGAACAGGCGGGTCAGCATGCGATGCGTGATCGTTGCGCCAACCTGGCTCTTGATGTCGTCGCCAACGATCGGCAACCCCTTCTCAAGGAAGCGGTCGTTCCAGTATTCGGTTCCGGCAATAAACACGGGAATGCAGTTCACGAACCCGCACCCGGCTTCGAGGATCTGCTCGACATACCACTTGGTGGCAATCTCGGATCCAACCGGGAGGTAGGAGACGACGACATCCGTCTTCGTGTCTCGCAGGATCTGGACGATATTGGCAGGGGGGCCATCGGCTTCGATGACGATGTCGGAAAGATAGCGCCCAATGCCGTCGTGAGTCATGCCGCGATGGACAGGGACCCCAAGATGAGGAACGTCCGAGAACTTGATCGTGTTGTTGGGCTCGGCCCAGATTGCCTCGCTGAGGTCCTTGCCAACCTTGTTGACATCGACGTCGAAGGCGGCTGTGAACTCGATATCACGAATGTGATACCCGCCAAGATTGACATGCATCAACCCGGGAACGAATTCGTCTTCCGGGGCGTCCCGGTAGTAGTGAACGCCTTGCACCAGTGACGATGCGCAGTTCCCGACGCCAATGATGGCGACGCGAATTTTCTCTTGCTGACGTATTTCCTGCTCGTTGCCAAAGGCAGCCCGAGCATCAGGGTGGTGAACCATGACGGTGACCTCCAGATCCTGCGAGCTCCGCCTGGGGTGCTCGCATACTGCGTTGTAGAAGGTGAGGGGAGACATGCCGTGGCCACGGATTGCTTCCCTGTCGTTGGCTCTCCGAAAGCTGACGCGAGTCAGGGCTTCCAGCCAGAGAGCGAACGTGATGGGGATCATACACGAATTGAACCCGCGTGCAACACATGCAAGCCGATCGCGAAACCCGATCGTCGCGGATCGGATGTGATCGACGTGTGGCTGAACGGACCTGGCCGGGGAGGGAGGTCCCATGCCGGTGGCGATTGACCGCTACCGGCATCCGGAGTGATCGGGTGAAGATTCCGGCAGGGCGGAGAGCACGGGAGGCTGGTCGCGGCCTTCGGAGTCCGGAGGAGGTCTCGTCCCGTGAAACAGGACCAACGCTCGAACACAACGTTCGCCTGCGGCATAACAGAATCAGCCCGGCACGAACGACGATGTGTCATTCGTGCCGGGTTGGTCGGGAACGATGAATCGGCGGGTAAAGCTCGCGTACGTCCCACCGAATAGGTAGGGTACGGAATAATCGCTTGTTTGCCGTGTCGTTCGCGATCGGAGGAATGTCGCATTCTGCAGAAAACGATCAGATCGTAAATGGACCTGGAACGTATCTCTTGAAGGTCTTGGCGCTAGCCATCTCGCCGCGAACCCCAAGCCGCCGGTCATCTGCCGCAATCCGGCCGCACAGGAACAGCGCGATGGCCGATTCGTCTCCCTGAATGGACACAGCATTGGTCGTATCCCCAATGGTGCTGGTCCATTCGGATCCATTCCATGTCAGCCAGCGATCGATGAGGGCACCAGCGAAGTGGTAGGCGATCGGAGCGGAGGGTTTCTTTCCGTCACGCGTCGCGATCTCGACCATGCGGCTAGCGTAGAGATCATCGGTGGCGATGATCGTTTCACTGGGAAGCCCGGCATCACGTTCATCGAGCGACGCATCGAGGTCGTAACGATGGAACCCGAACTCGAAGACGCAGGCGGTCAGCTGGGCCCGACCATCGGAGGGATATGAAGGCACCGATGCACTCTCGACACTCGTCTCCATGTCCTCGTCGTTCAATGCGATCAGCACATGCCGCAGCACGTTTCGATGATGGGTGAGACTCGCGATCAGACGAACCGGCGTTTCCTCCGAAGTAACCGGCACCACATCGACCGCGTCATCCAGCTCGATCGGCTTGCCGGTGCGGTCCGTCACAATGGACGCGAGCCGTTCCGTCAGCGCGCGAACCGACGTGGAAAGATGCGCCGCGAGATCCCGGATTGCCCAGCCCTCGTTCGGGGTCGGACGATTCCAGTCCTCGGTATCGAGGCCATGAAGTCGCGAGATAATCGCATCGAGATCACGGATGGCCGCGTGGCGACCGGATTCAAGCCGAAGCATTCCATTCCTCTCATATACCAACCAGGTCCACAATGTTGCCTGTAGCGTACGAAGCAGTCCTTCGGCGATGCCGGATTTGGACGTGAATCCGCCATTCATGCCAATGCGTATATATAGTAAGTTACATACAGCGGTCTCCCATGTGCAAAGTCAGGTAGGGAACGGCTCTTGCGCCGAAGACCTCAACATTCGTATTGTGTCGGCAGATGCGCATCATTCCCTGCATTCAGGAGTAGCTACTCATGATTTTCGATAAGTTGTTTGGCAAGTCACATGAGATCCCATCCCCTGAGCGGGCGCTCAAGGGTCGATCGACTCCATCATTCGCGATTTCCGGTCAGCATGCGGTACTCGGCACGAAGTTCACCCCACCGTTCCCTGAAGGGCTGGACGTTGCCGAATTCGCACTGGGATGTTTCTGGGGCGCAGAGCGCCTGTTCTGGGAACTCGATGGTGTCTGGACGACCGCGGCCGGATATTCCGGCGGCAGCTCGCCGAATCCCACCTATGAGGAGGTGTGTTCGGGACGAACCGGACACGCGGAGAGCGTGCTCGTGGTGTTCGATCCTGCCAGGGTGACCTACGAGAGTCTCGTCAAGGAGTTCTTCGAGGCGCATGATCCCACCCAGGGAATGCGGCAGGGCGGGGATGTTGGTACCCAGTACCGGTCCGCCATCTACACCCACTCGGATGAGCAACGCAAGATCGCCGAAGCTGCCCGCACGGCCTACGATGCCTCCCTTCGCGCCAAGGGCTATCGGGCGGTCACGACCGAGATCAAGCCGGCTGGCGAGTTCTTTTATGCCGAGGAGTATCACCAGCAGTACCTCCACAAGGTTCCGAACGGCTACTGCGGTCTCGAGGGCACCGGCGTCACCTGCGCGATTCCCAGGTCACAGCGCGCGGACGCCGAGGAGCTTGCACCGGTCAGCGGTGGGAGTCACGATCGGGAAATCACACAGGATGGTGGTGTGACAACTGCCACGTCAGCAGCGTCGGCCGCAGCGCCAACCACCGATCCGGGCCTGAAGCCGCTTCCGGCAACCGAGTCTGAATGGAAGCAGACCCTTGGCGCGGACCAGTACCAGGTCCTGCGCCAGGCTGGAACCGAGCGCCCCTTCACCGGCAAGTACAACGGTGTCTGGGATGACGGTACCTACCGCTGTGCCGCCTGCGGGAATCCGCTCTTCGATAGCAGCACGAAGTTCGATCACGGTTGTGGCTGGCCGAGTTTCGGTGAGGCCCTCCCGGGCGCCGTCGAATACATCAAGGATCGCGCGCACTTCATGGTACGAACCGAGGTCCGCTGCGCGCGCTGCCATTCGCATCTCGGCCACGTCTTCAACGACGGTCCGAAGGAATACGATGGCGCCCGGTTCTGCATGAACAGCGTGTCGATGGATCTCGAACGAAAGTAACGCGATTCCAATCGACATAGCTGTAACACGAGGCGGCCGGGATTCGTCCCGACCGCCTTATGTGTGTGCAGATGGGAAGCGACCTCTGATTCCCCCTTGCCAAGCTACGCGTCTCGGATTCTGGTTGAGTTTGGGCCTCTGCCTCATGATAGGAAGACACGAGACCAAAACCAGGCATTGCCTCCCTCCACGCATTCGCGAAAGCAGGAACGCAGTCCGGCGATGAGACTCAATACTGCTCACCAATGTAGTTCCAGAGAGTCGCAGTTGCCCTTGTGCATGCGCGGCTAGAACTGGAGATAACAGTGCGCAGTTTCTCAATCGCTCTCAAAGTGGACTCAGGCCTCCCTGTTGCAAGCTCATCCAATACGGAGCGGATGGCACCGAAGCCGTAGTTCGCATCACGCAGGAGCACTACCACCTTCAACTGGTTCATCTGCTGGCGATCATAAATCCGATATCCGCTCCTGCCATCACGTTCTGGTTGAAGCAGCCCCTGCTGCTCCCAGAAGCGGAGAGAGGAGGGCCGTACGTTCACTACCTTCGCCGCGTCTCCCACGCGTAGACCGCCGACACTCCCTACTTCAATCTCGGTTACAGGCCCTAGGATCAGAACGTGGATGGCTTCGAGTGTGGTTTCAATGTACTTGCGGCGCTGATCGAGCATCGCATGCCGGGAGTCCACCATCGCTAGCGCCGTATCCAGATCCCCCTCATGCACGGCACGCATGACCGCGTCCGCCTCTTGCCAGCTGTAGCCAGCAGAAAGCAACGATCTCGCTGTCCGGAGCGCCTCCAGATGGCGCTCCGTGTACATCCGGTATCCGCGCTCGTTGCGCTCGACTGGCGGCAGGAAACCGCACGCCTCGTAATTGCGCACCTGCTGTGCACCCACTCCCACCGCCTTTGCCAGATCCGTGGTTCTCATTTGATCCCAGATATCATGTGTAACCTTCAAGTAGTCCTGAAGACACTGCACTGCGGACCACCGATTTCTCTCTATATCATCTCCATTTTAAGATAGGTGAACCACGACCAGGAATGCAAACCCTCAAGTCGTGCGTCCGGGTTGTAATGTGGAAATGACATCCTTGTTACGGGAGAAAAAAGGAGTATGCATGTCGTCCGTTGTCGTGAAGGATCTGGAAATGACGTATAGAGCGCCTGTCAGAGATGAGGGATTGCGGGCTGCGATAGGCTCGCTGTTACATCGGGAGTATCGAGAGATCCGGGCAGTCAAGGGCATCTCCTTCGAACTGCATCCAGGTGAAGTGGTGGGTTTCATCGGGCCGAACGGTGCAGGGAAGACGACCACGCTGAAGATGCTCAGTGGCATCCTCCACTCCACAGGGGGCGAGGCGCGAGTGTTGGGCTCTATCCCGTGGCGCCGGGATCGGGACTTTCTGCGTCAGATCGCCATGGTCCGGGGGAGCCGTCCCATCGGTGGCCCGGGAGAGCTCACGGTTCTCGATTCGCTTCGTTTTCAGCAGTTGATCTATGAGGTCCCGGCCGATGAGTTCGAGAAGAATCTCTCCGAACTGACGGAGATGCTGGATCTCGGGCACCTCCTCCAGCGACAGGTGAGGGGACTGAGCCTGGGGGAAAGGATGCGCTCAGGGCTCGCCATGTCACTGCTGTACAGACCGCGCGTCCTCTTTCTCGACGAGCCGACCATCGGGCTCGACGTGACGGCGATAGGGATGATTCGTAGCTTCATCGCAAGCTACGGGCGTCAGACGGGCGCGACGATCCTGTTGACCAGCCACTACATGGCTGATGTGGAAAGGCTCTGCAACCGCATCCTGCTCATCGACGAGGGCATGCTCCGTTACGACGGGGACCTTGAAGTCCTCTCCACCACACTCTCCCCATACAAGCTGCTGAAGGTCACGGTGGGAGGCTCTTCCGACAGACAGCCAACAGATTGGGGCCGTTTCGGCGAGGTCATTGAGGCTGAAGAAAACAAGGCTTCTCTGCGCGTCCACCGGGATCGAGTCCCTGAGACCACCGCCCGGTTGCTCGCGGAGCTGCCTATCGCAGATCTCTCGGTTGAGAATCCCCCATTGGAGAGCCTCATCGATCGGGTTTACAGGGAGGGCATTGCTTGATGCGCCGATTGCAATTGCTTTCAGGCTACACAAGGCGGAAGTTTCTGGAGTGGGCGGCGTTCCGCAGTTTTCTGTTCACGCTGGTCGTCAACCAAGCGATGACACCGCTATTGGGGCTGGCGGTATGGTCCTCCGCAATGCCGGGAGAACCGGGCGTCTCCACCTACTTCGTGGCACTGCTGGCGGTCCAGCTCATGACCGTCTCCGATGAGTATTACAGCGTCGCGATCGCCATCTACGAGGGCTCCCTGAATGACGCTCTGCTCAGGCCGCATCCGGTCGTGATCGAGCCCCTGGGCGAGAACATTGCAAACCGCATGTGGCATCTCCTGATCGGGCTGCCCTTCATCGCCGTTACGGTCGTGGTCGCACATGCCGCCTTCTCCCCCGGCAACGTGCTCGTCGCTGCCCCGGCGCTCATTTTTGCGGCTGTGCTTCGATTTCTGTTTACCTACATCCTCGCGCTCTCGGCGCTTTGGACAGCACAGGCGGGTGGCGTAACCGGCTTTGGCCAGACCATGATATTCCTTCTCGGAGGCATCGCCGCCCCTGTCATGTTGCTCCCGGATCATGTCCGTTCGCTCGGCGAAGCACTGCCGTTCCGGTCGATGCTCGGGTTCCCCGCCGAGATCGCCAGTGGCAGCCTAACCACTGCACAGATACTCGAAGGATATGGCTGGCAAACACTCTGGACTGTGGTTTTGGCCTTGGCGGCCGCTTTCGTGTGGAGATCCGGAGTGCGGCGTTATACGGCCATCGGAGGATAACTTGATGCAGATGATGAGGTTATTTGGTGCCATCTTTTCGATCTCGCTGAAACGTGAACTGACATTCCGGGTCAACATGATCTTCGAGGCGCTTATAACAGCCATCGGTACGGCTGCCGGGCTCGCGGCGTTGGGAATCGTGTACACGCGGACGGAGACACTTGCCGGGTGGAACATGGCGGAGGCAATCGTCCTGCTTGGCACGTATGGGATGGTTAGCGGGCTCATGGATGTGTTCGTTACCCCCAACCTGGCCTTTTTTGCCACCAAAGTACGCGAAGGGGCGTTCGATGATACCTTACTGCTTCCTGCCCCCAGCGTGTTGCTCGCCAGCCTCGGCACATGCCGCCCCTGGGCACTTACGCAGGTCGTCGTAAACGCAGGGGTAGTGGTGCTGGGCATCGTGGACCTTACGTCTGGCGTCACGCCCGGTGGCCTGATGGGCTACCTGATCCTGCTGATCGTCGCCTTGGTGCTTGCATGGGGCACGCGCGTCCTCTTGGCAACCCTGGCCTTTCTGGCTCCTTCCCTGGAAACCGAAGTGATGTACGGCGCGCTGCAGGAATTCGGCCGCTATCCCGTAGGTATCTATCAACAGCCACTGCGGTTCGCCCTGACCTACATGCTGCCGGTGGCATTTATCGCAACCATCCCGGCCCAGGCACTCACCCGAAGATCCAACCCACTCTTGCTTTCCTGCATTGGGTTTGCTCTGGCGCTGGGGGTGATTGTAGTCGTCCAGATTGTGTGGCAAGCCGGTCTGCGTCGCTATACAAGTGCGACGAGTTGAGGGAGTAATACGGAATCCGGGTAATCACAGTGCGATCCGAGAGGGCTCGAGGGGCCACCAGTGGAAGGCGATGTGGGCCGTGACGGTGGCGTGATCGGCCCGCAGGGTCTGGCAGAACGGCGGAGCGCAGTAGAGAAATCTCTCCCTCGTTGGACCGGCAAGTAACAGTTGACAAGCCTCTTGCCCATCTGGGGTGATCGTGTTCGGAAATGGTGCCGCAAGATCGAAACTTGTGTGAATCGCACGATGCCTGTTTCGTCATCGTGAACGCCGGTTCGCCGAAACTCTGCAATCGTATAGACAAGGTCATCTGAATCGATTCATGCTGGCAGATCGTGCGATACCGGCGTGCTCAATCTGCAGGCGCGGCTTGCTCCAATCGAGACGCGTCAAGCATCGCATTCGTGAAGCTTCGGGGTCCGCTTTCAACCATCGACCTCGCCTGACTGAAGCCTGCTGCCGCTTGCGATCCTCACGCGGCTGCCAAGTCACCCCTCTGATTCATGCTTTAGGAATGTAAGGCTAAACCCGGAAAGCGCCGCAAAAGATACCCGCAGGACTGAGTAATCCTACTCATGACCTCGCGGGTTCTTCGCGTTACTATGCAAGGACGGTCATTGCTACGCGCCACGCGCCATACGTCACATGCCGGATATCCTCGATGGTTCCCGGCCAGTGTGGTTTCCTGTACTGTGGAGCATCCGCCGTCAAGCGCCGCTGCCTTGGTGGCGCTTGCAGACGTGAGCAGGGGAACTTCACCCGAGGTCATCTGCGAACGATCGCTGCCGAATGCGGGTCCTAGGTTGTCTGAGCGAGTTCTTCCGACCAGAGTCGAGGTAATGAACCATGAAACGCATTCTTCTTTCGCTTCTATCCCTGCTCCTGCTGACATCCTCCGCAGTCGTGTTCGCTCCATCTGTCGCCGCTGCCTATCAAAGCGTCACCGTCGACGTTCGCCCTGTCGACAGTGAGACCCAATCCTCCATCACCGATGCCTGTTTCGTGATCGTGAACATCAGCAATGAGGGCTGTGACGAAAACGGAGACGGGTACATCGCTTTCCAGGATATCGCCCCGGGCACGTACGCGTTGACGCAAACGCGAGACGCTGCGGGATACGTGTCGATCGGAACCACGAGCATCTCCGTCAATGCGGACAGTCCAGAGCAAGTAATTTTCGTTCCCCTGCAACGCGCCTCGACCACCACCTCGACTGCCAAGCACTTCAACTTCAACATCTCGATCGTCGCCCTCGATGACACGACCGGGGTCGCGATCCCAGGGGCCTGTTTCATCATCAATAATGCCAGCCTCGAAGGATGTGACGAGAATGGTGATGGGCAGGTAACCTTCGACGCGATTCCGGCCGGGACCTATTCCGTCCACCAGACGAAATCACCGAACGGATATGCCATCCAGGCTGATCAGTCGATCGTGGTTTCTCAAGATGGTCCGCTCCCCTTTCTCCAGGGCAAACGTTCCAACATAGTCACCGGCGGGGGTACCAGTACCGGTAACACCGTCCTCGTCGATGTCTCACTCGTCACCCGCAGTCCATCCTCCGGCGATCTCCTGACCGGCACCTGCTATGTCATCCTGAATGCCAGCATCGAAGGGTGCGACGAAAATGGTGATGGACAGGTCGATTTCGCTGACGTCGTGCCGGGCGAATACATGGTGCATCAAACGAAAACGCCGGGCGGCTCGACGACGCCACACGATTTCAGGATCCTGATCACACGCGACCCGATCCAGTCGTTCATCGTCAAGCAGGCAGCGGAACAGAACGACAGCAGCCATCGCAATGTCTCGATCGTGCTTCTCGACAGGCAGACCGGCATCAGGGTTACGGGCAAGAATGTCTGCGCCCAGATCGCCAACGCTGGTGGCAACACCGTGAGCAACGTCGGGTGTGACGACAACAGTGATGGCCAGATCGACTTCCTCGATATCCCCACCGGCAGCCAGACCGTGACGATCGCCAGCGCACCAGCTGGCTATGACATCCAGAATACGACCTACGGTTTGGCTGTCAGTCCGGACTACCCGTATTCGATCGTGATTCAGGTTCTGCCACTCTCCCGGAAGTAACGCCTTCCAGGAAAAGTCCACGGCAACGGGCAGCTCACCGTTCGTTGCCATGCTTGAAGTTGCCGGTCGCCCGGGCAAGCAGATGATGAATCTGAAGCCGATCGGCAGATTGCAGTTTCAACATCAACTGCTGGGCAGGTTTGCCGGCAACGGTCGTCACCAGCTTCCCGTCGGTCGAGATCAGCACCTTGCCATCCTTGGTCGTCCGATAGGTGAAGACATCGTGATCGAACCGATTGCGGGCATCTCGGGGCGGCATGCGTTGCCTCCTTTCTCATGGCAGTGAACTGAGCGAGGGGGTGTTCAAGGCCAGGATCCACGAACGCCCAGGACCCAGAAGATTGTCAGAGGTCCTGCCCAAGCTGCAGCTGCATCTTGGGAGCATGTCCTGGCATCGGCGGCGAGCGAGCCCGAAGGGAGAGGTCCCCAGCGCGCATCGGCGGATCAGGTCACCGGGCTGATTGGCTCGGGTTCAACGTTTGGCAACCGTTCCAGCGCAGGTCACGACACCGGCCGCGAGGGCGGGTGCAACGAGGAGGCAGCTGGGGCAGGTCGAGCGAACGATCATCGCCAGCGTGGAACAACACGATCGCGGCGAGACCGGTCCGCCGGAGGCAGATCCTGCAAACTGGCAATCAGGAGCAGCGTTCCCGTGATCGCCACCCCGGGTGCGATCGCCAGCCATGGCGATGCGAAAAGATAATCCTGGGCACCCATCAGCATGTTTCCCCAGGTTGGTGCGGGCGGCTGAATCCCCAGACCGAGAAAGGAAACCGTCGCCTCGGTCAGGATTGCCCTGCTCAGTTGAATCAGCGCGGAAACGAAGATCACATCCATGGTGTTCGGCAACGCGTGCCGCATCATCACGCGCCACTCACTCGCGCCGGATGTCCGCGCCGCCTCGATAAAGGGGGTCCGCACCAACCCGCGAACATTTCCGCGCACGATCCGCGCAACCGGCATCCACCCGGTCAGGCCGATCAGCACGATCAGTTGCCCCGGCCCGGCCCGTACGATGGAGGTGAACAGGAGGATCACGAAGAGCGTCGGGATCGCCATCATGAAATCGACGGCGCGCATCAGCAGCACGTCGGTCGCCCCACCGCGAAATCCGGCGAGCACACCCAGCCCTGCACCCAACGCAACCGCAATCACCGCACCTGCGAATCCGATCCCGAGCGTCGCCCGCGCACCAACCAGCAAGCGCGCAAGTTCATCGCGCCCATTCTCGTCGGTGCCAAGCAGATGCGCCCACGACGGCGCGACGAGAATCGCATCGAGATCGATCCGGTTGGGATCGATCTCCAGCACGGCGGGCAATATCACCACCGCCATCACCAGCGCCAGCGCGCCTCCCAGCACCAGGTTGCGACGACTCATGTCAGTTCCACCCGGGGATCGATCATTCGCTGGGCGAGATCGCTGAGCAATGAACTGAGGAGCACGCCGATCCCGACAAACAGCGTGATCGTCAGCAGAATCGGGTAGTCTCGCCGTCCCACACTGGATGCCGTCAGTTGCCCGATGCCTGGCCACGAGAACACCGTCTCCACGATGATGCTTCCCTCGAGCACATGCGGCAGTGTCAATCCGATCTGCATCACGACCGGGATCGCGGCGTTCCGCAGTGCATGCCCCCACAGCAACTGGCGCTCGCGTAGCCCCATCGCTCGGGCTGTCCGCATGAAATCCGCATCCAGCACTTCGGCCAGGGCGCTTCGGGTATAGAGCGCGAAGATCGCCGCCGTTGGCAGGGCCATCGTCGTCAGCGGCAACGCCAGATGGCGCAATCGCTCGTCGAACGTGCTCGCACCACGCATCGCGCCGCTCCCGGACGATGGCAGCACACCCATCCACGATGAGAAAACGAAGATCAGTCCGATCCCCAGCCAGAACGTCGGTGTCGACATCATCACGACCGCACTCCCACGGACCAGCCGGTCGATGACGCCACCTCGCCGTGCCGCCGCCCATACGCCCGCCGGAATCCCGATCACGAGCGCCAGCAACATCGCCCCCGCTCCCAGCACCAGCGTGGCGGGAAGACGTTCCATCACCACATCGAGCGCGGGCGCTCGATAGAAGTACGAGGTCCCGAGATCGCCATGGAGAACCGATCCGCTCCACCGCACGAGCTGCTCCGGCAATGACCGGTCCAGTCCCAGCCGCGTTTCGACCTGCGCGACTCGCTCCGGTGTTTGCTGATCGGGCCCGAGCAGAACCCCGGCCGGACCTCCCGGCGCCATCCGCAGTGCCAGGAACGTGGCGATGACCAGCACGAGCAACGTCACGATCATCTGCACGACGCGCTGCAGCAGGAACCTTCCAATCATCGCGCGATTATTCGATCGTCCACGTCGGCAGATTCCAGAAGACGCTGACCGGATGATCCGCGAGACCCGTCACGGACGACGCGATCGCGTGGAGTTCGTTCTCGGTGTAAAGAAACAGATGCGCGACATCTTCGGACAGGATCTGCTGAATCTCCACATAGACCGGCTTTCGCGACGCCTGATCGGGGAAACGCATCGCCTTGTCCACCAGCGGATCGATCTCCGCATTCGAATACCCTGAGAAGTTCCCGGTCTTGAACAACGCCCGTTGGTCGGGATCGTAAACCGGGTTCCAGATCCGAGACAGCGCGTCGAAATCCTTGGCGCTCCGCCGCTCTCCGAATACACCCGGCTCGACCCGCTCGACCTTCAGCCCCACCCCGATGTCACCGAGATTCTGCTGCGCCACGAGCAACGCCTGCTCCAGCGTCCGGTCATACGTGTTGATCAACACCGAGAAGTCGAGATCCTGACCGTTCTTCGCACGGATCGCATCCCCGCTGCGCCTCCATCCCGCCGCATCGAGCGCGGCTTCCGATGCATCCGGATCGTAGGGATGGGTCGGGACATCCGCGCTGTACGCCCACGACGCTGGGGTCACATTCGCGTCGATGACCTGCCCGTGCCCCTGCAGGATCTTGTCGACGATGTTCGTACGATCGATACCGCCGAGCACTGCAGCCCGTACCGGTTGCTCCTTCCAGTAGGCGCGCCCGGAATTCGGCACGATGTCGAAGAAGCGCGGTGTTTTGGTTTCGACGACCGTCACGCCGTCGATCCCGCCCACCGTCCCCATGTCGCGCGGGGTCACCAACCCGTAGCTCAGCTCGCCGGTTCGCAGCTGGGTGAGGATCACGTTCTGGTCGCTGATGATCTTGAAGACGATCGTCCCAATCTTCGGAGCGCCCCGGTAGTGGTCCGGGACCGCCTCCATCACGATCGATTCGCCTGGCGTGTAACTCCCGAGTCTGTACGGTCCGGAACCAACCGGATTGCGGTTGAAATCGTCACTGGCAATAGCCTTGCCGGCCAAAACGTGCTTCGGAACGATCCCACGAGCGCCACCCTGGGCCAGAAAGGTCGGCGTTGCTTCCGAGAGCGTCACCCGCACGGTCGTCGCATCGACGGCGTCCACCGTCTTGACGGTCTCCAACCCTTCCGACGACGAGTTCGTGGCCGGATCGAGACATGCCTCGAACGTGAATTTCACGTCCTCGGCGGTCACCGGCTGGCCATCGTGAAACGTCGCTGCCGGGTTCAGGGTGAACGTGTAGACGAGATTGTTGGCACTCGCCTCCCACGTTGTCGCGAGTTTGGGACCGATCGTCGAATCCGGAAGAAACTGGGTCAGGCTATCGAACAGCAGTGTCTGCGGAACATGCTGAGGGAAGTGATGTGGCAGATCGACCAGCGCCGACAAGCTTCCCGGTTCCTCGAGCGACCCGATCACGAATTCCCCTGCACCATCCTCCGCGGAGACGACATCGAGATGAAGCCCATGCCGGGTAATCGAAGCACCTGCCACAATTCCGGCCGATTGCACGAATCGCCGCCGGTTGACCGTCATCCGTTTCATCATGAGTTCGTATCACCCGTTTCCATGCGGCAGGAGCGACAGAGTCCGAAAAGCGCGAGGTGGTCGAGGCGTGGCTCGAAGCCGTACCGCTGGCGCACGCCATCCATCAGTGAAGCCACGAGATCGTCCGGGATCGTTTCCTGGTTGCCACACTGATGGCAAACCAGATGATGATGACGGTGCTCGGTCAGATATTCGTAAACCATCTCGCCACCGCCAAGATCGGTCACCGAGATCACGCCCTGCTCCTTCAGCCAACCGAGCGTGCGATAGACCGTGGTGCGATTGATATAGGGAAATTGAGACGTGATCCGGGCCAGCACCGTTTCTGCCGACACATGACCGGGTGCTGCTCGCACCGCATGGAGCACCAGCAACCGCTGTGGCGTCAATCGCTCGCCACGCCGGTGAAGCAACGCCACCGCATCGTCATCGAAGCCGAAGCTGGTAGCCTTCTGTCCTCGTACACTCTCCGGGCCGTCGGGTGAAGCCATGCGCGTGCTCCCATAAGTGGCAGATGCAACTACTTGCACCACATACGATACCATGTCTGTCAGCATGGGGAAGACCAGCCGAAAGGACCCTTGCAGATGTCCATCGATCGGATCGGCCGTGAATCCGAACGCGGAAGTGCCATGGAGGCGTGCTGCGGGTGCTGACAGTGGATAGATGGTCACCGGCCAGCGGCAGCGGCAGCGTCTTTGGCCGCAAGATGGGAAGCGAGTACCATCGGGCGTCGAACCCTCACGTCATTGGGAACGAGTACAACCTTCCCCATGGTACCTATCGCCACAAGAGGCCCCGGTGTTTGCCTACCAAGGATCTCCATGACCCGTCCGCGCCAAACAGCAGAGCCCGCGACGACCGGCGACCGGCCAGGCTTCGTGGCGCTTCTCGCAGAACCGAATCTGCGCCGGCTGTGGGTCTCCCAACTCTGCTCCAGCGCGGGCGAATCACTCGCCCAGATCGCGATGCCGCTCCTCGTCTACAGCATGACCGGCTCCGCACGGATGGTCGGCTTGATCGCGCTGGTACTGATCCTGCCGCGCGTCATCCTGGCACCGATCACGGGACTGCTCGCTGACCGCCTCGATCGCCGCAAGCTGATGATCGGGGCCGACATCACCCGCATGGTACTCGTCAGTCTCGTCCCGCTGACTACCGAGATCTGGCAACTCTCGATTCTCGCCGTGCTGATCGCGGCCGGGAATGCGACCGGTCGACCGGCCGAGCTTGCCGCCGTTCCGTCCGTCGCGGGCGTCAAGAACCTCGTCGCGGCCCTCTCGCTCGTTCAGGTTTCGAACGGCGTCATCAGGATCGCCGTCCCCGCTGTCGGCGCGGGAATCATCGCCACGCTCGGACCGGGTCCCGTCTTCTGGTTGCAGGCGCTCTGCTTTGCGGGCTCGCTGCTCGCCCTCCGCCGCCTCGTCATCCCCAGTGCTCGCAGTATCGAAGAGGATCACCCGTTCACGAACGGCGGGGTGCTGTGGGCGGCCAGGAACGAGATGTGGGCCGGGATCAACGCGATTCGCGCCGTCCCGATCGTGCGTGGCGTCACCACCTCGGAGTCCCTTTTCCAGGTCGCCGCCGCCGCGATGACGGTCGCCGGGGTCGTCTACACCCAGGAGACGCTCGATCTCGGCAATCGCGCCGACGCCGCGTTCGCGCTGATGACGACCTTTCTGGCCACCGGCGCCGTGCTGGGGGCGCTGATCGCGCACAGAATCGAAGGCCGGATAGGGCGCCCGGTAATGCTGGCACTCGGCTACACCGGCCCGTTCTTTCTGACCGCCGCGTTCTTCAGCCCGCCGATGGCGATCATCTATGTCGCGTGGCTCTTCTTCGGCTTCATGGACGCCCTCGCCGTCATCTCCTTCCAGGCCTACCTGGCGGAATCCGTTCCCGAGCAGATGCGGGGTCGGGTTTACGCGGCCTGGGGTGCGATCGTCTCGCTCGCCAGCGCGATCGCATTCTACGCGATGGGCGTCATCACTCCGTGGCTGGGCGCTCCCCATACCTTTGCTCTGGCCGGGCTGATGGTCGGGATCGGTGGCCCGTTCCTGCTGTGGGTATCCGGCGCCATCCGCTCGGTCCGCGCCTTCCAGCCAGCAACGGAGTAGGCGTAAATCGAGATGACCGCGCACCGCCGTGGGTGATGAGCCAATCTACCGATTTACCGGTCCAGATTGATATGATGTGATCGGGTTCAACTCGACGGCATGAAGGGACACTGATCCAGTGGCGCTCGAATCCGCTTTCGGAGCATTCCCGCCCGCACTAATCGGAGTTCGGCGTACCGCCCGCTTTTCCATTCGCGGACTCTGCATTATGGTGCACGCTGCGCCTCGGTATTCGGCAGCGCTCGCCGCGTGCGGAATCATTCTTGGAGTGGCGCCGTCGATCTCTCTGCTCGTCCAGCGGGCGTTCGTCAATCACTTCACCGTGGTGATTCGTCGAGGGGAAGGCAGGGAGCTATGGACATCCTCAGTCATTCTGCTGCTCGCAGTATTCGTGCTCGTCAGCGTCATGGTCGACGCCGCCGAAACGCTGAACGTCTTCTGCGTGACCGGTGTCCGCGATCGTGTCGAGGGCTTCGCCAAGAGGCGGCTTTTCGGGCGACTTGCCCGCGCCAAGACGCTGGATATCTTCGAGAATCCGGACCAGCTCAACGCGCTCAACCTGGCCTATGGAGGTATTCCCCGCCTTCAGCGGATCGGCGAGCAATTCGGCCAATGCGTTCACGGCGTGTTCTCGCTCGTTCCTGTCCTACTGCTAACGGCTTCCATCGCGTGGTGGATTCCCATTCTTCTGGCTGGAACAATCCTACCTGCGATGGTGGCGCAACTACGGATCGAAGCAAACGCGTGGGACTCCGAGCAGATGCTTGCGGAGGATGGCCGTCGCCTGAACCTGATCGAACAGACTATCACCCGCCCTGCCTACGCCAAGGATGTTCGCCTTTTCGGCCTTTCTGCACTCCTGGTCGAACGATGGCAGACACTCTTTGACCACAACTTCGCGCGAGTCAATAGGGTTCGCGTGCGAGGGATGAGCGCGAATGTTTTTTGGGCGCTCGTCGGTGGGATAGGTGTAGGCGTCTCGCTCGTCTACGTGGTGAATGGTGTAGCGAACGGGCGACTGACGCCCGGAGATCTCGTGCTGGCGATCGGTGCCATCGTCGAAGCGCGGCGAGCATTCGCCGTCTTGTCCTACGCAGCCACCCAGATCTCCGGCATGACCTATAGCATCGAACACTTCGAACGCTTCATGGACGATTCCGATGCATTCGGCCAAACCGAGCAGTCGACCGCCAGGGAAACCCGCCCAATTCCGGACATCCCTTCCTTTCCCGACTTCATTACCATCGACAATCTCTCGTTCTGTTATCGAGGCAGCAGCAAGCTAGCACTCGAAGAGGTGTCATTGCGTATCGCGCATGGCACGACGGTCGCCGTCGTCGGCGAGAACGGTGCCGGAAAATCGACGTTCGCCAAGCTGATCGGCCGTCTTTACACGCCAACCGAGGGTATGATCCGGTGGGATGGACATGACATTCAGTCTTTCGATATCGACGCCTATCGCGAACGTCTCGCTTTCATGACCCAGGATATTGCCGAGTTCCCCTTCTCCCTGCAAGACAACCTCGTCTTCGGTCGGCTGAACGACGTGCCACCCGAAGGTGAAATACGTGAGGTGCTGCGACTCACCGGTCTCAGTGATATCAGCACTCGCTCCGATGACGCACTCGCTATCCCGATCACGAAGGAACTCGAGGGGGGAACTCAACTCTCGGGCGGCCAGTGGCAACGCTTGGCATTGGCGCGTGTGATGCTCCGGGCCAAGCAGGCAGATCTTCTCATTCTCGATGAACCGACCGCCGCATTCGACCCAGCGACCGAGCAGGAGATGATAGACCATCTCCTCACCATGAGCCGTGACAAGACGTCGATCATCATTACTCACCGCCTTGCGCTCTGTACGCAGGTCGACGAAATCGTTGTCTTTCATGAAGGTCGTGTGGTCGAACGCGGAACCCATCGTCACCTGATCGCAAGTGGTGGGCGTTACGCCACGATGTTCACCATCCAAGCCGAACGCTACCAATCCGTCTTGTAATGGTCTGCCAAGGGTCATTTGCTGGCACATTCGTAGCGGATCAGCTTGTCTGACCTTGATCCGTTCGCACGCACACGCCCGTCGCGCTGTAATCCAGCGCTCTCGACATGTTTCCTGGGCTGGGCGAAGATGCGGGCCAATGCGCCGCATCCCGTTACCACGCCACCACGCAGGAGCATCCCATGAAAATCACCCACGTCGATGTCGAGTTCGCGTCCGTTGCGAAGGCACGTCCCATCCGCGACGCGTTGCAGGTGCTCGACCAGAACGGCTCCTGTCGTCTCACAATCCACACCGACGAGGGTATCACCGGTACGAGTGGCACCTATTTCGGTCGCGTGGCGTCGTCCCCCGCGATCCTCGCGCATATCCTGCGCGACGAGTTGGCACCGGAGATCGTGGGGGACGATCCCTTCCTGATTCGCGCGATTCGCGACAAGCTCTGGACATTGACCGAGTATCACGGCACATCGGGGATCACCCTCTTCGGGATCGCGGCGATCGACCTGGCACTCTGGGATCTCGTCGGCAAGGCCGTTGGTCAACCGGTCTGGCGCCTGCTTGGCGCCCAGCGAACCGCCGTCCCGTCCTACGCGATGGTGGGCTGGCTCGAACTCGATCCGGAGGGACTGAAGGCCGTCTGCACGACCGCGATGGAACAGGGATTCCGGGGGGTGAAGATGAAAGTCGGCTGCGACACGCTCGCCGAGGATGTCGTCCGCATCGAGGCCGTGCGGTCGGCGATCGGATCGGACGCTGCGCTGATGGTCGACGCCAATCAGGTCTTCACCGTGATCGAGGCCACCCGGCGCGGGCAGGTCTACCAGGACCTCGGCTGCACCTGGTTCGAGGAACCGATCCGCGCCGATGACATCGACGGTCATGGCCAGCTCGCGCAGCGACTGCGGATTCCGATCGCGACCGGCGAAAACAGGTACGGGAAGGCACAGTTCCACGATCTCTTCGTACGCGGTGGAGCAGGCATCGTCCAGCCGGATCTCCGTCGTGCCGGGGGCCTGACGGAGTGCCTCGAAATCGGGCTGATGGCGGCGGGTTTCAACATCCCCTATGCCTCCCACGGCGGTGGTGCGCATCTGCATCTGCATCTGCTCGCCGCGCTCCCCAACACGATCTATATGGAGAGTGGTCTCCTGCCGGAAAGCGGCAACGTTCGGCTCGTCGATGGCTGTTACCCATTGCCGGAAACCCCGGGACTTTCAGCCTGGTAAGAGGAGAAGTCCAGGCGTCTGGTTCGGGACGATGTCAATAACGTGTAACGGCCAGGAAGTTTTCCGAACTCCACGTCGGCGAAGGTCCTCACGATCAGATGGGGTCCACGGGTAGTGGCACGTGGCGCGCAGCGGCTTCGCGCTCGTGCATCTGACTCCCCGATACGCGTGAATCGCACTCACCACGGCGACGCGCCAGGTCCATGACCGCGAACCTGATCAGCGGGACGGGGTAGGGCGGGTGTGGGTTGGCAGGACAAGAGACCTGACTCGTGGCAACGCTGGTACTATTGCGTTGACCGGGATGCGACCCATGAATCCGCGCGTTTGCAGCAAATGCTCGATCAGTGGTGCAAGGGTGCAAGGGCGCAAGCTCAATCTGCTGGTCTCGGAGTGTTGGAGGTTGTCGTGGCGTTTGTATTGAAGAGATCTGCCCGTCCCGGTGCGGCACTTACCGCCGCCAAACCGCTCCTGCCCCTGGCGCCTGGTGCGGTAACGTCACCACAGATACCAGGTCAGGTCCCCGATCGCTCGTCGGTGCCTGGTGAGAACCAGTTGCCGGTTCCGGCCCCGGTCGATGGTGTGCATCGTCCGATTTCCGAACGCGGAACCTCACAGGTCATCATGGGCGTCTATACCCCGAGGAACGGGAACGATGAGGATCCGAGCCGTTTCGAGCAGGCGACCGTCAGCTACGAAGAAGCTCGCAAGGGCGAACCGTTCCTCCGCCAGCCTGTGCGGCCGTCCGCCGGATACGCGCTGGCTGATGGCACCCGGGTTTCCAGCCCGCGTCTCGCAGCGTTGAGCGACAATGCGCTCTCATCTAAAGATCCCGGCGAATAGGTAACCGAGCTTTGACGGATACACTCTTCGTTCCTCGGCCGTGCCCGGCACGCTACCGTCATTTCGGCAGCGTGCCGGAGCCTGTCGAGAAGTCTCCTGCGATGACCACGGTGCGGTGATCGAGACCATCACGCCAACGCCTCTCGGCGTTGGTCGTTGGTTGCAAAACCATTCCCCGAAACGCCAGTTTCCACATCATTGCTGACCCGCACGAGATGTATACGGAAATCCTCCCATTCACATTGCCATCTCCCTCGTTTTCAGCATCAATGCGGCGCGCTTCGACCGTTGTTTTCGTCGCGGATGCCCAACTCTGCGGTACAATTCCTTTGTTTATGGGCAGAGGGTAGATACGCATCCGACGCCGGGAGCACCTTGGCCGACTCATTCGGGCGATGGTCTTCGATGGCGATATCTCCGGCGAGGAGCCCCTGCCTGTGAACGTCGTGAGGGGTGCGCCGCGAAGCACCGCTCGGCAGTATCTTGAGAGGCCAGCACATGGCAACCACTGAGAATCAGGGCAAGACACGACGGCCGGCAGCGAAGCCGGCAACTACTGACAGCAACGGTGCTGGGCAGGTTGAAGCAGTCTTCGATACCGAAAAGATGGTCGATATCTATCGCAAGATGGTGGAGATCCGCTTCTTCGAAGATGGCGCGACGCGAGGTTTTCGAACTGGGCAGATCGGTGGCTATCTCCACGTCTACAGTGGGCAGGAGGCCGTCGCCACCGGTTTCCTCGATGCCTTCCAGGAGGGCGATCGCATCATCACCGCGTATCGCGATCATGCCCATCTGCTGCTCCTCGGTTCTGACCCGAAGGCCGTGATGGCCGAGCTCTACGGCAAGGGCACCGGCATCGTGAAGGGCAAAGGCGGCTCGATGCATCTGTTCGACGTCGCTCATGGCTTCTACGGTGGCTATGGAATCGTCGGTGGGCACATTCCGCTCGGTGTCGGGATGGCATTTGCACAGGCCTATCAGGGCGAGAAGAACATCACCCAGCTCTATCTTGGGGATGGCGCGATTCACAACGGCGCCTTCCATGAGGCCGCCAACTTGGCCGGTCTGTGGGGAAAGGATGGACTCAATCCCTGCCTCTTCGTCCTCGAGAACAACCAGTACGGCATGGGTACCAGCGTTGAGCGGGCAACGGCGATGACGGATCTCGGCCGCAAGTTCGAGTCTTATGGTATCGAATGGGAACAGGTCGACGGCATGGATGTCGAAGCCGTGCTCGAAGTCGCCAGGAAGGCCGTCGATCGTGTGCGTGAAACCGGCAAGCCGTACGCCGTGGAAGCCCTCTCCTATCGCATCGTGCCTCATGGCGCGGCCGACTTCCTGGAGAAATACCGCTCCAAGGAAGAGGTCAGGAAATGGCGAGAGCGTGATCCAATCGGCTTGCTCGAGCACAAGCTGCTCGACGCCGGGATCGCCGATGAGCGCCTGAGCGGGATCCGCGATGCCGCGAAGAAACGTGCCGACGAAGCGGTCGCCTTTGCAGCGGAGAGCCCGCAACCGGATGTTTCGATTCTGACCACCGATGTCTATGCTCCGGGCGTCGAGGTCGCTGCTGCGGGATAGCAACGTCAGCAGCGTCCTGATCGTGGGTCTGTCGTCCTCATGATCCGGAGAGCATGCCGGAACAGGCGTGTGCTCAAGCTCAGGGAAGAGCCCGGAAGATGCGATTCCTCAGAAAGGGAACCGGCGAATGCCAGTAAAAACCTATCGCGATGCGCTTCGCTCCGCGATGGCCGAGGAAATGGAACGTGACGAGCGCGTCATCCTCCTCGGCGAAGATATCGGAATCTATGGCGGGACGCATCTGGTGACCAACGGTCTCGTCGATCAGTTCGGTCCCAGGCGGGTGATCGATACGCCGATTGCCGAGAACGGATTCACCGGTGCGGCGATCGGGATGGCAATGGCCGGCTTGCGTCCAATCGTCGAGATGATGACGTGGAACTTCTCGTTCCAGGCTGCGGACCAGATCATCCAGAATGCCGCCAAACTGCGGTACTTTTCGGGTGGTCAGGTGTCGGTGCCGTTGGTCATTCGTGGTCCGAACGGCGGCGGCGTGCAGCTCTCCGCCCAGCACACCCATAGCCTCGAAGGGTTCTACGGCCATTTTCCGGGCCTGAAGGTCGTATCGCCGGTGACCCCCGAGGACGTCAAGGGCATGATGCTGGCCGCGATCCGTGATCCGGATCCGGTCATCTTCCTGGAAGCCGGTGCGCTCTATGGCACGAAGGGCGAGGTGCCCGACGGCGAGTACGTGACGGAGTTCGGCACCGCCCGTATCGCGCGGGAGGGCGACGACATCACCCTGATTGGATACGGTCGTCAGGTCAACATGCTCTTGCGTGTGGCCGACAAACTGGCGGAGGACAACATTTCGGCCGAAGTAGTGGATCTGCGCACGATCCGCCCGTTCGATGGCGATACGATCGTGAGATCTGTTCGCAAGACGCACCGTGCGGTTGTCGTCCAGGAACAATGGCGCATGTTCAGTGTGGCGAGTGAAGTCGCCGCCATCATCCAGGAACAGGCCTTCGACGACCTCGACGCACCGGTCGAGCGGGTCAGTGGTGCCGAAGTTCCTGCACCATATGCCCGCAATCTCGAAATCGCGGCATTCCCCAGCGAGCAGCTTGTCATCGACGCCGTGAAGCGGGCGTTGTACGTTTAGAAGGACATTTGATGGCAACGGTAATCATGCCCAAAATGGGCGATGCCATGGAGGAGGGAACGCTCCTCAAATGGCTGAAGAATGTGGGCGAGGAGGTTGCCGAGGGTGATCCGATCGCGGAGATTGAAACAGACAAGGTCACGTTGGAACTGGAAGCGGCGGAATCCGGCTTTCTGACCAATACCCTCGTCGAAGAAGGTGCCGTCGTGGCGATTGGCACGCCGGTCGCGACCATTGGCGCCGAATCGGAGATTGGCAAGGGCGGTCCTGCCCCAGCCGCTGCTCCCGAGCCAGAACCAGAACCGGTCGCGGCGCCAGTTGCAGCCACGCCCACGCCCGCCCCCGCTCCAGCCTCGGAGACAACGACAGAGCAGGTACCCGCAGCTGTTGCTTCAGCGGCTCCGCTCGTCTCGAATCGCGCGCCCGGCGAGCGCCTGCGAGCCTCGCCTCTGGTCAAGCGGCTCGCTGAAGAGCACGGTATCGACCTTCAGCAGGTTTCCGGGACGGGTCCGGGTGGCAGGATCGTCAAGATCGATATCAACCCGTTCGTGACCGGTGCCCAGCCGACGCCGAAGGCAGCGCCGTCGCAGCAGGTCGTCGCGTCGAACGGATCAGCCACTCCGGCTACATCGACTGAGCCCGCCGCCGAGTCTGGCGCATCGCCCGCCCCAGCCAGGGGCACACGCGTCGAGCTCGCACGCATCCGGAAGACGACCGGTAAACGGATGGCCGAATCCAAGGCGAATATTCCGCATTATTATGTCACTATCCTCGTCGACATGACCGAAGCGTTAGCATTCAGGAAGCAGATAAACGCCGCGCTGGGCGAAGATGCGCCACGCGTTTCGGTCAACGATCTGATCATAAAAGCCTCTGCCTTGGCGCTTCGCGACAACCCGAGTGTGAATACGTCGTTCGAGAACGGCGAGTTGTACCAGCAGAACTCCATCGATATCAACATCGCGATCTCGCTCGATGGGGGATTGATCGCTCCGTTCATTCCCGCCGCCGATCAGAAGAGCCTCGGCACGATCTCGCGGATGTCGAAAGACCTGGGCAATCGTGCTCGCAATGGTGGCCTTACCCTTGAGGAATATCAAGGAGGGACTTTCACAATCAGCAACCTCGGCATGTTCGATGTCGACGAGTTCATTGCAGTGATCAACCCACCACAAGCGGCGATTCTCGCTGTTGGCTCGATCCAGGAACAACCGATCGCGCGTGACGGTGAGATTGCGATCGGCAATGTCATGAAGCTGACTCTCTCCGCCGACCATCGCGCACTCGATGGAGCAGAAGTCGCTCGCTTTCTTGGGTCGCTCAAGAAGTACCTTCAGAGTCCCATATTACTGGCGATCTCTTGAGCCTCGGAAGGTTTTGGCAGCGTGATGGAGAGGCCGGTCGGGATTGTCCCGACCGGTTTTTCCGTGAAGTAGCCGCAGATGTAGATATGGACATGGATGCGCCTCGTCGTCGGTAGGCAAGTGGCTGACGTTCGCTGACCACACCACCGCGCTTGATGTATGGATTCTGGTTTGGCAAAGAGGTAGGCATGAGTAACTTCGAATGGTTCCTGCTCGTCGTGGTGGTCGTGGCCGTTCCGCTGCTGATTGCGGTGATCGTCACGCTCTGGACGCTTGAGATGGCGCGGCAGCGAAAGCGTGTGAATCGCCCGGGCGCGGCGGCCACGATTGGCGTCAAGCGCAGTGCGATCAGAGCCGACGGTGACGTTGGAGGGACAACGTCTTCCTCGGGAGCGATCCTCACGTCCACGACCAATACCGGCTTCACATCGCCATCTCCTCACCATGACCTTGGCAATGAAACGCCTCGTGATGACAGTGGTCATGATTCCGGAAAATCGTACGACGGTACGCCTGAGTCGACCCCTGATGCTTCGGATGTTTCCGGTGGGGCTTCCGGTGGATTTGGTTCTGGCCCTGGCTCTGATTCGAGTGGTGGCAGCGATGGAGGAAATAGTGGTGGTGACTCCAGTACGTAGGTCGCCAGATGTTTCACGTGAAACACCTTGCTTCTTTCCAACGTGAGTCTCGGCATGAGAGTGGTAAGTCGCGATATGCTTTGAATGCCCTGCTCATTGCACCGGTCGCGTCCGTTTCGATCCGGGCAACGAGTGAATGGTTGTGGTTATGGCTGATGCCATTGACCAGGTTCATGTAATGGCAACCTGTTGCCATCCTGTTGAAGGAGACTGAGTTTCGTGGCAAATATCGAGCGCACATTGGTTATCATCAAGCCGGACGCTGTTCAGCGTGGGATCGTGGGCGAGATCCTCGCCCGCTACGAACGACGTGGGCTCAAGATCGCGGCAGGTCGGTTCGCAACGGTTACTGCCGCTCAGGCTCAGGTGCATTATGGCGAGCATGAGGGCAAGCCGTTCTTTGTCGGACTGGTGACCTACATCACCTCGTCCCCGTCCTTCCTGCTCGTGCTTGAAGGTCCTGACGCTGTGGCTATCACGCGAACGACAAACGGCGCCACCAAGCCCGCCGCTGCCGATCCGGGAACCATCCGTGGCGATTTCGGCATGACGATCGCCAACAACCTTGTTCATGCGTCCGACAGTGTCGAGAACGCCCAACGGGAACTTGGCATTTTCTTTGCCGACGGCGGCATCGTGGAATATGAGCGCGCGATCGACAAGTGGATCCTCGAGTAACCGTCCCGATTATCCAGATCATGTGATTGTGATCGTCAAAAGCGGGGTGTTTCACGTGAAACACCCCGCTTCCGTGTCCATCGGCGGAGGCCGACGAGTATCGTGCACCTCGATACCAATCAGATGCACATTGCCCTTCAAGCCAACCAGAGAGGGAGCCACTGTATTCTCGTGCAGCGGCTCCCTCTCTTGAACGTCGACGATGGGCTGAACTCTAGAAGGCCTCGGAAACGTCTAGTGCTCTATCAGCCATCATTCTCAGGGATCGGTCTCACCGTAGGGAACGGCTTGGCAGCTGCCGACGATGCCAGAAGCTTCATCGGTTCCGATCGGGCAAAGCCCGATAATCCACGTCGGCGCATCATGCAATTGAGCCTTGACACACTACTAGTGCTCTGTCAAGGCCCAGTTGCAAGGCAGGCTGATCCCCAGGAGACGCCGGAAAGATTTCTCGACTTCGCTCGAAATGACGAAGTGGTGCAGCGCCGCGCGACGTAGCTACCAGGGCAGGCTTTTGCACCAGTGCACTGCTCGAAGCCCTGCGGAAGTGACGAGCCACCCACGATTGCGTGGGGCGGGTCGCGGCCCGGTAAAACATACGTGACAGACCATTAGGTGTCGGTGATGTGGATCAGTCCTGGCTGGAGATTGAAGTACGACATCAGTTCCGCAATCAGATTGCGAAGCGTCTCGTCATCGACATCGTTCGCCAGTGGCCGCCGATCGCTAAAGGGAACGCCACTTGGCTTCTGCCGGCTTGCACTCGCCCGATTGTCGATCCGAGGACTGCGACGATACACCTCGGCAAACAGGTCCGTTCCATCCGAGGTGATGTAGAGGGCGTGGCTGGGATCGATCTCCAGGCCGAATGTTCCCCGCTCCACATTGTCGATGACATGCGGATATCCGGCCGGGACGCGATCGGCATAGCGTGCAGAGGCAATATCCATCATCGGCAACATGCGATCACGAATTCCACTCAAGACTTCAGATGACACCGGCTGATCTCCTGCCCGCTGGATCGTCACGCACTACGTCGTGGCAATCGACACTCTCGCTCTTGCCGTTAGTATGATGCATTCTCGCCAGTGAATCCCGAAATCTCGGCCCAGCAACGTTTCGACGTTTCACGTGAAACATGGAGAGCTCGCTATCGACGAACCAACCCCGTATCAGGTCCGGGCAGGAAAGGGCAAAACGGGCACGCGAGGTATCTCCATCACCCAGCATTCACGGTAGCCCCACACATCACACCAGGACGATCGCGTCAGGACGAGCGCTGACTCTCCTCGGACAACTGACTCGCCTTGGGGGTAACCTGGCCGGCGTACTTGTTGCCAACCTTGTCCCGATATGGGGTCATCACCGGAGACGACACCGGCTCGAACGAGAACGCACAGATCCGCATGCCCGGGTACAACGCAACTGCCATCCGCCCCAGGTTGCTGAGTTCCATCGTCGCCGTGCCGATCCAGCCAGGCTCGAACAGCGCTGCGGTGGAATGAACCGTGATGCCAAGCCGGGCAATGCTGGAACGCCCTTCCAGTCGACCAAGGAGGTCGTTCGGCAGTTCGAGTGTTTCCATCGTCGAGGCCAGAGCGAAATCACCGGGTTGCATGATGAAGGCTTCGTCGTTCGAGACCTCGATCGTGCGCATCGCGTCGCCGATCGACTGTGGTCGCCGGGGATCGATGAAGCTGTGACGACTGTGCTCGAAGACCATGAAGGTAGAACCAAGGCGGAAGTCGACCGAAATCGATCCCAGCTGTGTTTCCATGTCTGGCCGCGGATCGATCTTGATTCGACCTTCATCCAACGCTATCAAAATGTCTCTGTCGGAGAGGACCATTGCGCCCCATTTCATGGTGATGACAACACGAGGCGCGACAACGAGATTCGCAACCACAAGAAAATCCGACCGTCCATGACAATCCCGGACACACACATGTCACTAGTGTACGTACATCGACACGATAGGTCAAACCAATGACGGCTAAGCATCTCTCCCGTTCTCGACACGACATAATATGCGAATCGTGGAGACACGTCGTTGATCGGGAGAACGTTGAAATTATAGGTTGCAGGCAGCACCAGCAAGCTGCGCTGAAAGCCGAACTCTGTCGTAGTGATTGTGGTTTGCCGGCGGAGTCCGCATTGTCGGTTGATGTCACACACGGCGTCGAGGGCGACACCGCCGGCTAGGGCAGCACTGCGGTCGGCGCTGCGGTCGGCGCTGCGGTCGGCTCCGCGGTGGGGGTCTGAACGGACGCCGTCGGAGTACCGGCTGGAGTCGTGAAAACGTCTGTTGGCTGCACGAGTGGCGCATCGGTGGGAACCGTGGTTGAGTCCGGTGACGGCAGCCCGGTCGAGATCGTGGCCGAAGCGACCGTCGCCACATCGGTCGGTGATTCTACTAGAACGTCTGTCGGCAGCACAGTTTACTCAGCCGTCGGAAGCTCCAACGGTGCTCCTGTTGATTCAACCGTCAGGTCCAGCGGCGTGACCGGGACATCCTCGGTCGACGCGTCGGGCTGCGCAGCGGTTGACACCGGCTGCACCGCCGAGACGACATAGGCGGACGCTCCGTCCTAAGCGTTCACCAACGGCGAGAGCATCGTGGCAACAAGCAGGATCGACGGGATCGAAACGAACCAACTCGACATGGTGATGGCGCGATTCATGATAGTCGTTTTCTCCTCGGGCTCATCGATGGTCAAGATCACGCACGAGCCGGCCTGCCCAAGATGCTGTTGGTGCTCGAGTAATCGAATCGGACGCGGGGATTCAGGCGCTCTCCGCAAGGGAGAATCGTTTCATCCACAGGATTCCAAGACTGGAGCAACGAAGGAGAGTTGGTGCGTTCGAATTGAGTTCGTCAAGCCCGAACTATCTCAGGTACGAACGTCCAGAACCCAGCTTCACCTTTTATTCTATTGATACTAGTATTTTTGATAACAAAGTACTACGGATCGGCTGATAGAGACGTGACTTTTGGTATGAATTTGAGGAGCACCGGTGCCAGTGAGCGGTGGGGCATCCGAAACCGTGTCTGCTTGGCACGCTTGGCGCCCGTTTCCTTGATACTGCGCGCGCGGCTGCCGTATGCTGACCCAACGACTCGTGCGTGAGGGGAAGGCACGGTCGTGAGTGGAATCCGTCGCACGTCGCTCTCAATGAGCCACGCGACCGTGACGGGTTCAGAATCAACCCATGAGAAATTGCTGATCGCTCACCGACCACAGGTGCCTGCCCCTGCATAAACAGACCAATTCTTCACTCATTCGTCACACCCGGTTGCGTGAATAGCTTTACCATTTTGGACACGCTGGGCAGGGGACAGGCCGTTCATGCGCAATTTCTTTCAACGCCAGGGCAAGTTCAGACCACGCGATACCGAGGTCGAGCGTGGCGATCAGACGATTCCCGAAGATCTCTGGGTAAAGTGCCCAAGCTGCGGGGAGTTGATCTACTCGCGCGAGCTTGACCGCAATGCTCAGGTGTGCCCGAAATGCGGACATCACTTTCGGCTCCGCGCCCGCGAACGAATCGCACTGCTTGCTGACCCGGGTTCCTTCATTGAATGGGACACCACGCTTCGACCTGAAGATCCCCTCCAGTTCGTCGACGGCCAGGGTCCGTACAATGAAAAGCTGATCAAGACGCAGACAAAAACCGGCGAGATCGAAGCCCTCATTACCGGGTACTGCACGACCGACAATCGCCCGCTCGTGATTGTTGTCGCCGATTTCGACTTCCTCGGTGCCAGCATGGGTTCCGTATGGGGTGAAAAGATGAGCCGCGCCGTCGAGCGCGCGATCGAGCAGCAGTTGCCTGTCCTGACCGTGAACGCCTCCAGCGGCGCTCGCATGCACGAGGGGCTCTTCTCACTCATGCAAATGGCGAAGACCGTCGCCGGTTTCGACTTGCTGGGCAAGGCGCAACTGCCGCATTTCTCGCTTCTCGTCGATCCTTGCTACGGTGGCGTGACCGCCAGCTATGCGACCGTCGCCGATGTCATACTCGCCGAGCCAGGGGCCAGGATCGGATTCGCCGGCCAGCGTGTCATCGAGCAAGCCATCAAGCAGAAGCTGCCGAAGGAGTTTCAGACGTCCGAGTTCATGCTCGCGCACGGGACGATCGATCTGATCGTCGATCGCCAGAGTCTGAAGCAGACCATCGTGACCCTCGTCGATCTTTACCGGCCAGGCAGCATGCTCGTCGACTCGATCGATGCTCGAAATGCTCCCTCCGACGAAATCGTTCGTGCCAACGGCGAGGGCATCCACCTCGTGACAGGTGCAGCAGCAGGGATTCATCCAGATGAGTGACGCCACATCAACCGTCTTCGATCCCCCGGCAGATGAGGTGCTTGTCGACGAGCACACCACCGCTCACCTGACACCAATGGAACGCGTGCGTCTCGCGCGGGATTCCCATCGGCCGCACACGCTGGATTACATCAGTGATCTCTTCACCAATTTCATCGAGCTTCATGGCGATCGCTCGTTTGGAGACGATCGTGCCCTGCTTGGTGGGGTTGCGACATTCCGTGGACGCACCGTGATGATTCTCGGTCATCAGCCAGGTACCAATACCAAGGAGAACATCGAGCGCAACTTCGGCATGCCACGGCCCGAAGGCTATCGCAAGGCGCGTCGCCTGATGGAACATGCCGAGAAGTTCGGCTTCCCGATTGTCACCTTCATCGACACGCCGGCAGCCGATCCCGGCGTCGGTTCCGAGGAGCGCGGACAGGGCACGGCCATCGCGGAAAGCCTGTTGGCGATGATCGGCGTGCGTGTTCCCGTCGTCTGCACCGTCATCGGACAGGGTGGCAGCGGTGGCGCGTTGGCGATCAGCGTGGGAGATCGCATCCTCATGCTTGAGAACGCCATCTACGCGGTCGCGCCGCCGGAAGCATGCGCTGCGATCCTGTGGAAAGATGCCTCCCGGGCCGAAGAAGCCGCTGCCACGATGCGCATTACCGCCACCGACATCGCCTCCTTCGGGATCATCGACGAGGTGATCCCCGAGCCGATTCCGGCGCACGAAGCGCCACGCGAGACGATCAGCATGGTCGGAGACCGGATCGAGGCCCATCTAAATGAATTGATCGCACGTATTGCCGACGGCTCGACCGCCTCCGTCGATGCATTGCTCGCCAATCGCCATGCCAGGTTCCGTCACATAGGCGCATGGCACGAGATCTAGGGATTGCCGCCAGACGTTCCTGCCGAATCATTGTACAGAGGAGAGAGCCCGCACGTTCCCGTCATCCTAGCATCCGCGCCGAGCCTGTCGAAGGATCTCCCGGCGAAGCCGGTGCCGCCTCCGGGATCGGTGGGGCGACGGCACAGCTGTTCGCGAAAGAGGGGGCGCGACTCGTTCGTGGTTGCAGTGGACATCCTGGCGAACAACGCGGTCTCCCCAGAGGGAACGGCATGGCGAATGGGCTGGTCCGATGACCCTGTGGGCCATCGCGCGTTGGATCTGCGTATCCGAACGGCATGGCGAATCTGCTCTGGTCGCTTGTCAAGGCGTTGCCGGGCTTCTCGGTACCTGTGCCACGGCCTCCCCTGAGAGTTGAACATCCGAGGTCGCCATCGCCAGACCAGGACGCGTGTCATCGTCCTGCGTAAAGCGCACGTCGATGCTCGTGCCGCGGCCAGGTTCGCTCACGAGTTCGATCGTGCCGCCGAGCGCGTTCACGATCGCCTGGCAGATCGCCAATCCCAGACCGTTTCCGCCTCGGGCCCGCGATCGCCCGGTATCGACCCGATAGAAGCGTTCGAAGACGTGCGGCTGATGCTCCGGTGCAATCCCAACGCCGGTATCGCGCACCCACAGATGAGCACCGGTTGCCTCCCGCCCGCATCCAAGCGTGACCGTGCCCCCTGCCTGGGTATTGGCGAGCGCATTGTCGAGCAGGTTCACCAGCAGCTGGATGACCAGATCCTCGTCCAGCAACGCGTCCGTCGGGGTCGTCGCCATACGCAGTACGATCTCCCGCTCCTCTGCGAGGTCGGCATACTGATCGGCGATCAGCGCAACCGTCTCCGCCAGGTCGAACCGGATCCACTCGACCCGCAACACGTTCGTATCCGACCGTGCCAGGCTGAGCAACGTTTCCACAAGTCGGGTCAGGCGAACCAGGTCATCATCGAATTCCCTGAATGCGATGCGATATTCCTCGCTCGACCGGGGTCGCGAGAGGGCGAGATCGACCTGGCTGCGCATCATGCTGAGCGGCGTGCGAATCTCGTGCGCGGCATCACCGGTAAAGCGTCGTTGTCGTTCGAATGCATTATCGATCCTGACGAGCATTGCATCGAAGGTGCGCGCCAACCTGCCCAGTTCATCGTCCGGCAAGTCGAGATCCAGACGTGCATGCAGATCGGTCACCTGGATCCCGGAAACCAACTGGGTAATCCGGTCGACGGGTCGCAGCGCATTACCGGCAAGCACGTATCCACCGCCGACCGCGAGCGCAAGCAGCACGGGCACGGAAATCACCAGTGCTATCTCGAGCAGGCGGAGCAACTCGTCAATGTCCTCCCGCGATGCACCTGTCTGCAACACTCCCACAATCGTATCGCCGGCTCGTACTGGTGCCGTCACATACACCATCGTGCCCTTTGCAGACGCAGTTGAGGAGATCGTCGTCTGACCAGCGACCGCCTTCACCACGAGGTTCTGATCGATCGCGACCGATTCCGGTGTCGCCGTATCCGCGCTGCTCGATGCGCTGCCCGCCGCGCTGCCCGCCGCGCTGCTCCCATCGACGATGACGGTTCCATCCACACCAAGCAACCGCACGAAATGCTCGGGATCGTTCAGGTCGGCAACTGCGCGCTCTTGAAGCGCGATCCGTGTGCCGTCGATCTCCACCGCCGCCAGCGCGAGACCGGCCTGGTTCCGGACCTGCTCGTCGAAATTGGAAATGAGAAAGATCCGCAACCCAATGAAGATCACCAACCCGAACCCCACAAACGCCGCCGTCATGAAGGCCGCGTTCCAGAGCGTCAGTCGCCATCGAACAGGCCATCTGCCCATTACTCGTCGCTCGCCTGCAACCGGTATCCAACGCCGCGCACGGTCTGGATCAGCGTCCCGGGATAGGGATCGTCCAACTTCTTGCGGAGCGACCGGATATGCACGTCGATCACATTCGTGACGTTGGGAAAGTCGTAGTCCCACACGTGATCGGCAATCATCGTGCGCGTCAGCACCCGATTGGGATTTCGGACGAGATATTCGAGAATCCGGAACTCCTTGTTCGGCAGGGGAATCGTCTTTCCGTCCTTCCAGACCTGCATCCGCGCCGGATCGATCCGGACATCCCCGGCCTGCAACACGGTCTCGACCGCCTCGCGAGGACGCCGGTTGAGTGCTCGCAAGCGCGCGGCAAGCTCGGCAAACGCGAACGGCTTGGTGAGGTAATCATCGGCACCGGCATCCAGACCCAGCACGCGGTCCTCGATCGCATCCTTCGCCGTCAGGAGCAGGACGGGCAGATGGTTCTTGCTGGCGCGGATGCGGGTACAAACGTCGATTCCACTGATTCCCGGCAACATGACATCGAGCACCATCACGTCGTAATCAGCGACTTTCATCCATTCCAGTGCATCTTCACCCGTATCTGCGATGTCGACGGCATGCCCCTCTTCGGTCAGGCCCCGGCGAACGAGGGTCGCCAGTCTTGGCTCATCCTCCACCAGCAACACTCTCATCTGGGTTCGTCACTCCTCGCCTGGAAGGGAGTCATGAGGCTGACCTTCCGCCATCATTCCCGTCGATCCACCACACTATTCTCAGCATCATAGTGCGCCTGGATGAAGTTCGCATGAAGCGTCGACATTCATGCTACCTGGATTTTCCTTTCACGCTCGCTTCATCTTCGCTCCCTATCGTTCATCCAGAACAGGCCATTTGCCTGGTACTCGCATGACGCAGAAGGATCGAACAGATGGACATCGGCCACATCCGCCAGGTCACCCGACCGGGCCTATTCCAACGATATGGGTATCCGCTTGCCATCACGCTCACGATGGGCTTCTCTGCCCTCACCGTCCAGCCAACCGGAGCGGCACTCGCTGCCAGTGGATGTGGCATCACCACACCGGCAGCCGTCGTCACGACGTCTCCTCCAGCCGCATCTCCCTCCGGGAATGCGGCCATTCCAACCGAAGCGGCTATCCAGCCGGAGCAGAATCCCGCTGGCGATATTCCTGATACCCAGGCATTCGTCACCTATACGTCCGCGACGGGCGGGTATTCCATCTCGATCCCGGAGGGTTGGGCCCGGACGGAAAGCGGAACCAGCGTGACCTTCTCGGACAAGCTCCATCAGTTCGGCGTTGAACTCGGTTGTGCCGCCTCGCCACCGACCGTCGACACGGCAAACGCCGAAGCCACGAGCCAGCTCGGCAAGGCCATCCCCGCATTCGCGCTGATCGAGGTGAAAGCTGTTGCGCTCCCGTCCGGCCAGGCAATCCTCGTCCGGTACCAGGCAAACTCGGCACCGGACGATGTCACCGGCAAGCAGCACCGCCTCGAAGTCGACCGCTACGAGATCTTCAAGGACGGCAAGCGTGCCATTCTCTCCATTGCCAGTCCGGCCGGATCCGACAATGTCGACGTCTCCCGGCAGGTATCGGAGAGTTTCCGATGGTTGGCCTGATTGGATTGGCGTCTATCAACGCCCATGAGCTCTACCGGTTCTTTCACATCGGCGAGGATGAAACGGTCGCCCTCCGCGGCGTCAGCCTCACCGTCAGTCCTGGCGAAATCGTGGCGGTTACAGGGCCGTCCGGAAGTGGCAAATCCACGCTGCTGGGATGCCTCGCCGGGCTGGACGAACCGGATGCGGGATGGGTGACTGTGTCTGGCTCCCGATTGTCACGACGCCCGGAGGCGGAGCGCGCCCGCTTGCGAGCCGAAGGGATCGGCATCCTCCTCCAGTCGGGCAATCTGCTCGATCAGTTGACCGTGAACGAGAATCTCACGGTCTCCGCCTCGATGGCAGGATCACCGCGCCGTCAGTTCGACGAGGTGTTGGCATCTGTCGGGATCGGACATCTCGCCCATGCCTTGCCAGCTCGCCTCTCCGGTGGCGAGCTGGCGCGCGCGGGGCTTGCCGTCGCCCTGGTCAACAACCCCGCCATCCTGCTCGCAGACGAACCGACCGGTGAGGTCGATGCGGAAAGCGAGCGGCACCTTCTCCAGCTGTTCACCAAGCGATCGCAGGAAGGCGGCGCCACCCTCATCGTGACGCACAGCCCGGCAGTCGCCGCGGCCGCCGATCGTACGATCCATCTGGTGGATGGCAGGATTTCCGATGACTGAATCACTTGTCGTGGCAGAACGCATCTCCCGTCATTTTCAGCGCGATTCGGCTCGCGTCGATGCGGTGACAAACGCTACCTGCTCGATCGCTCGAGGTGACCGGATCGCCTTGATGGGGCCGAGCGGGAGTGGCAAGTCGAGTCTGCTTCATCTTCTTGGTGGTCTCGATCAGCCTTCGAGTGGCACCGTCATCTGGCCGGCCTTCGGAGACATCTCCGAGTTGCGGCCATCCCGGGTGGTCGATGTCTTCCAGGGCCCGAGTCTCCTGACACCGCTGAGCGTCCTGGATAATGTTCGCCTGCCGATGCTGATGGCCGGGATCGATGAAGACGAGGCGACGGAGGACGCCCGCCTCGCGCTGGAGGCGTTTCAGGTCGGACATCTCGCCGAAAAACTGCCGGAGGAAATATCGGGAGGCCAGGCGCAGCGCGTCTCGATCGCACGCGCGATTGCCATTCGCCCGTCGCTCATCCTCGCCGACGAACCTACTGGGCAACTGGACTCTCGCACCTCGGTCGATGTCCTGAACGCGCTTCTGCGGATAGCCGGGGAATTGAATGCCGCCATCGTGATTTCCACGCACGACCCCACCGTTGCCTCCCGGCTGCGAACGCTCTGGCTGATGCGCGATGGCCTGCTCGATACCTCTACTCGTGATGGCACATCGCCGCCGCTATCGGCTCTTGCCGTCCCGTCGTAACCTGCGGTGATCGGGAAGGTTGGAAAGGAGAGCGTGTTGTCTACGCTCATTTCTGTTTGGATATCTGGTCTGATGCGGCGACAACTGGCACGTGTTGCGATCACAGTGATAGGCGTAGGGGTGGCAGTCGCGATGATCGCCACGCTCTTCGGATTCTTCGCGGCAACCGAAGCCACGATGACGCAGCAGGCAATAGCCGACGTGTCGGTCGATTGGCAGGTGCAACTCGCCTCCGGGTCCGATCCAGCAGCGGCAACGACGGAGCTGCAATCCAGTCCCGGTTATACGAAGGTGGCGCAGGTTGGCTACTTCACCACTCCCGGATTCCAGGCCACCACCAGCGGTTCCGCTAGCAGCACCGCTAGCAGCACCGCTGGCAACACCGTCCAAACGACGGGTGAGGGAAAGGTGCTCGGTCTCGGTGATGGCTATCGCGATGCGTTCCCGGCCCAGATCCGCGATCTGGCGGGTGCAGGATCAACCTTGCTGGCGCAGCAGACCGCTGCCAATCTCCATGCGGTTCCCGGGTCCATGGTCACGATCGATCGCCCAGGGCTCGCTCCCGTCCAGGTCAAGGTCGATGCGATCGTCGATCTGCCACTGGCGGATTCACTCTTTCAGACAATCGGAGCCGTTCCTGGCACCGCGCCACAGGCACCCCCGGACAACGTGCTGCTTATGCCGCTCGCAACGTGGCATGCACTCTTCGATCCGGTCGCCCGGATATCACCCGATGCCCTCTCTCTCCAGCTCCACGCCTCCATACCGCATACCTTCGCATCGTCTCCAACCACCGCCTTCACGCAGGTTGCAGGCAAGGCGAGAAATTACGAAACCCGGCTGGCGGGTGCCGGAATCGTCGGCGATAACCTCGCCGCTCGTCTCGATGCCGCGCGCTCCGACGCGCTCTATGCGCGCGTGCTCTTCCTCTTCCTCGGCTTGCCGGGCGCCATCCTCGCAATGCTCCTGACGGCGGTCTTTGTCGCGTCGAGTGCCTCCCGCCGCCGGCGCGATCAGGCGCTGCTACGCATGCGCGGAGCCACCGCCGGGCGCCTGCTGCAATTGTCCGCCCTTGAATCTGCCATCGTCGGCATTCCCGGTTCGGTGTTCGGTCTGGTGCTCGGAAGTGCGATCGTGCGCGGGAACTTCGGACGCTGGCAGATCGGAAGCACACCTCAGACAACATTGTTTTGGAGTGGCATCGCGACCGCGATTGGCCTGACGATCTCCTTCGCCATGATCCTCCTTCCCGCATGGTGGGATGCGCGCACCTTCAGCGTGCAGTCATCACGAGTTGCGGTTCGTCGTCAAGGCAACCCTGTCTGGGAGCGCTTCGGACTCGACTTCATCTTCCTTGCGATCTCCGGCGTGCTGTATTGGCAGGCCGCACGTGGTGGCTACAAGCTGGTGCTCGCGCCCGAAGGTGTGCCAACCGTTTCAGTGTCCTATACGTCGTTCTTTGCTCCGTTGTTGCTCTGGTGTGGCGCCGGGCTCCTGGTAATTCGCCTGACACGAATATTGCTCGCGCGGAACGGGAGAATCGTAACGCCCCTGCTTCGCGGCATGAGTGCACAGTTGGCACCGCTTGTCGGAGCATCGATGAGTCGTCAACGAGGGCGTGTCGCGCTGGGGTTGACGATGGTTGTGCTGGCAGTTGCCTTTGCCATCTCGACCTCGATCTTCAACGCCACGTACGAGGCCCAGGCGAGAGTCGATGCACAGCTCTCGAATGGCGCCGACGTCACCGTCTCCGGTGGGGCCGCCGCTAATCTGGCCTCACGTCAGGCAGAGATCGCGAAACTTCCCGGCGTTCAGCACGTGGAGCCGATGCAGCATCGATTCGCCTATGTCGGCACCGACCTGCAGGATCTGTTCGGTGTCAATCCCGTCACATTCCCGTCGACGGCACACCTGTCTGACGCGTTCTTCGTGAACGGCACGGCACAATCCCTCATGAACGCTCTGGCGCAGACACCCAACGGGGTCCTTGTCTCCCAGGAAACAGTGACCGACTTCCAGTTGCAAGTCGGTGACACGGTCAAATTGCGATTGCAAAGCGCCGTCGATCAGCAATATCATGTGGTGCCATTCACGTATGTTGGTATCGCGCGGGAGTTCCCAACGGCACCGCATGATTCGTTTCTCGTCGCCAATGCCCGGTATATCGCAGCGCAAACACAATCACCGGCAGTTGAAACACTGCTTCTCAAAACAGGCAGCGCGTCGGGCAGCGCGTCGGGCAGCGCACAGGATGGAACGGGTAACGTCGGAGCAAGCGTGCGCAGCCTGCTCGGCAGCATTTCGGGAGCGACAGTCCATGATATTCAGGATCAGCAACGGGCAATCAATTCAGGTCTCACGGCCGTCAGCTTGCGCGGGTTGACCCGGATCGAACTCGTCTTCGCGGTGCTGCTGAGTGCCGCTGGTGCGGGGTTGGTGCTCTTTCTCGGATTGGATGAGCGGCGGCGGATGCTGGCGATCACCACCGCGCTGGGTGCGAAGCCCCGTCAACTCGGGGCCTTTGTCTGGAGTGAAGCCGGTCTCGTCCTCGTGGGCGGACTTGTTGGAGGTCTGGCGCTGGGCTGGGGAATCGCCCACATGCTGATCAAGCTGTTGACGACGGTCTTCGATCCGCCGCCAGAAGGGGCGACCATTCCCTGGCTCTATGTCAGCCTGATCGTGGCGGTCACCATCGCGTCCGTCGCCGTGGCAGGGGATGTCATGGGCCGGATGGGACGCCGCGGCGTTCTGCCGACAATTCGCAGTCTTTGACGTTGATATGGACGCTGACGAGGAGGAAAATCTGACATGCATGGGTTGGAAACGCACCTGATCGACCTGATCCGATCCTGGTTCGACGCGTTGGGCTGGATGGGCGTCGTGATCGCAATGGCGATCGAGAGCGCCTGCATCCCCCTCCCGAGCGAGATCATCATGCCGCTCGCGGGCTGGTTACTGGTATCGGAACGGAATCTCGGCTGGCAAGGGGTGTTCCTGGCGAGCTTCTGGGGAGCCGTCGGGAACCTGATCGGGGCCGCCATTGCCTATTGGGTAGGTGCGCTGGCAGGGAGACCCGTGATCGAACGGTGGGGTAAATGGATTCTCCTCACTCCGAAGGATATCGATCGCTCCCACGCCTTCTTCACCCGCTGGGGCGAGATTGCGGTCTTCTTCTCGCGCTTGCTGCCGGTCGTACGTACCTTCATCTCGATTCCGGCCGGCATCGCCCGGATGAACTTCCTGAAGTTCTCCGTCTTCACATTCGTGGGGTCGTTTCTGTGGTGCATCCCGCTGACGGCAGTTGGCTACAAATGGGGACCGGACTGGGAAACGTTCCGCGAGCGCGCTCGGTTTGCCGATTACCCGATCGCCGCCATCATCGTCATCATGATTGTCTGGTTCATCTGGCACCGGCTGCACGAGATGCGCAATGACTCCGCTCAAGGAGTGTAACCCGTCAGATCGTATTATCGGCCATTCGTCAACGTTATGATGACTCCATCACCGCCATCCTGTCATCGCCGTCGCCATCACGCTTGCCGTCATTCCGTCATTTCGAGCCTGTCGAGAAATCTCTCCTGCGCATCCCGTCATCCCGGCATAGTCCTCATCGCCGCCGCCATCTCGTCATTTCGAGCCTGGCGAGAAATCTCTCAAGCGCTGGCTGGATATCATTTTGACTGACATCGACCGCGTTGGCCGCCCACATCGCTGGCTTCCTATGGCGAGACCGTTTCGGTCTCGCTCCCGATGAAATAACGATCGAGAGCCAACCCGGTTGAGGGTGTCATTTCAACCAGGCTGGCTTTTATGTGACATACGTAGTGATATCGAGACGACAAATCGAGCAGCCGCATCGGGCAGCCGCATCGAGCAGCCGCACCGGGCAGCCGATACGATCTACTGTTCCCTCATCAATTCGGGGGCCGGGTAGCCACCTGCGAAGTCAGCACCCTCTGGCGTGGATGTAGGTGCGGAGACGGTCTTTGGCGGGGACGCATCTGTCCGCGTCACGGTCAGATAGACGACCAGCGCGAGGATCGCGATCAGGAAGATGGCACTCGTCCCGACGGTTCCGAGGTTCAGTCCGCCCTCATCCCGTGGCAGCGACATGTAGTCGCCAAGCGAGGCACCGAGCGGTCGGGTCAGCAGGTAGGCGATCCAGAAAGCGAGAACGGCGTTGAGCTTGAATCGAAGATGAGCCACCGTCACGATCGCGATCAGCGCCGCGAACATCAGTGCCGACCGCCAGTAACCCAGGTTCAACCGCTCCGCCACGAGATCACCGGCAGCGGTTCCCAAGGCAAACGTGAACAGTACTGCCAGCCAGTAGAACCCTTCCCGGCGCACCGTGAAAATGCTGTGGATCGAGAGCGTGTGCTCGCTCGCGAACCACGCGGCGAAGACGACTGCCAAGGCGATGCTGAACACCACGGTGGTGGTTACCAGCGATACACCAAAATTGTCGGTCAGGTTATCCGTGATCAGCGTGCCCACAATGCTGATCAGCACAACATTGAACCAGTACAGGCTGGGCACGTACATTCGGGCCCTGAACTGAAAGATAAGGGCGAAGAGCAGCAAGGCACCCATCACATAGGTCGTGCCGGTCAGACCAAGGTGCAGATTGGTGTTCAGGAAGTCTGCCGCCGTCTCGCCGACGGTGGTGCACAGGACCTTGATGATCCAGAAATAGATCGTGACTTCCGGCACCTTGTTCAGAATTTGCCGGCCCAGAGTAGAGGCCGATCTCCGCATCTCGACGTTGTCCGCCATTGCTTGCATCTTCCTTCAGAAACGAAGCACGGCGTTCCGGATTGAAAGTGACCGCTACCGCAATGCGAAGCCGCCTCCCGCCCAGAACCCGTCCCCAGCATCCGGTTCGCATCGCACGAACCAGTGCGGAGTCTCGCAGCCGACATCGGTCGACCCTCCGCGAGAAGACGATACCGATGCCACATGAAGACAGGATGAGGCGGTGATCCCTACCTGAAGTGCGCGATCTCGATGGGAGATCATCAACGATCGATACCAGATAGAGGGGATCCGGGAGACCTTGCGAAATCGAACCCCGACATCTGCGTTCACATACACGCCAGTTCACGCCAGCATTTCCCGCCCGGCGCTGCTACCCGGTGAGATGTCGTTGGCATCGGGGAAGCGCGCAATGCAAAGCCGCGATGGACTTGACATTCCATCGCGGCGTCGGCGGTTTCACGAAAAATGGAAGCGAGGCGATCAGTCCCCGAAAACGGTGAACTCGCTCTCGCTCGGAATGACAGGCGCGGCCGAAGTTACCGGCAGCGCGTCCAACTCGAACCACATGCGCGGTGCCGGCATCAAATCCATCTCCGGTCGCGCAATGGTCCAGGATGCCAGCTTTGCTGGTACCTCCACCACGCCGTTTCCGGGCTCACCGATCCAGAGATACCAGAGGCCGGATTCGTCCCGAAGCACGAGTCGTTCGGATGCCTGACGATGAAACGCATATGGCTGAAAGTAGGTTTTTGAGGAAAGCATGGTCGTAAGGCCTTTCGGAACAGCGTCTCGGTGAGCGCGTACGGCTGGTTTCGACCCGTGTGAGACAAGCCTGAGGTCGTTGTCACAGTCTTCTCTTGGAAGCATCCTCGCAATGCAATGGCCACCGCTCATTGTCGACGCTTGAGTAAGGGGAAATAAGCGTGCCAAACTCACGATTACTGCTGGCGAATACTGCTGCACGGTGCTGTCTGCGGTAACCACCGGGCAGGCGACCGACGACGGCAACAATCTTTTGCAATCGCTGTCACCACCACTACCGTATCTGAACCAACGTCCCGCTCAGGCGACGCTGCGGGTGAATCGTTCGATCGCCAGATTGAGTTCCTGGATACGATCTTCCCGCTGATCCGGAGGACTATCGATCACGCAGCCACGAATATGGTCCTGCAGCACAAGCAACCCGACCGAGCGTGAAGATGCCATGATCGCCGAGAGCTGGGTGAGGATATCGATGCAATACTTGTCGTCTTCGATCATCCGCGCGACACCCCGGACCTGTCCTTCGATCCGGCGAAGTCGGGCCAGGAGCTTGGTCTTGTCGCTGGCATACGAGTGGGAATGCCGGTCCGCCTGTTCGGCTTCTTCGACGAGCGCACTGAGTTCCGCGACGAGATCGCCTTCGCTTGTCGATGTCGCGTCCGCATTCGGAATCTCATGCGGAATGGAGGGAAAAGATGCGGTCATGAAAAGAACTCCTTGTTCACAAGGCGGTCGCCGGAATGCAGTTGAGAGATGAGATCGATGGGGAAACAATGGGAGACTGCATCCGAGCGGATGCGCGTCTCGCACAAGTATGCCCTCTCGATGCTCGCTCGAACTACCGGGATGGACAGTTCGCAATCGGGCTATTCGTTATTGGCACTGCCACCCACGGCGCGCTCGATCAGTTTCGCGGTTCCCTCACAACGATCGATCGCCTCTTCCAGCTGGGCGTAGATCTCTTTCCAGCGGATTACATCGAGCGGATCGAGCTCCCCCGTGAACAGCTCGGCAAAGCCGCGCATCCAGAGTTCGTCGCCTTCGTTTTCATACTCATGGATCCGCGCGACGAACGGTCGATATCCCGTGCCACCCTGCAGATACCCGATCAGCGATGCGACTTCCCTGGCAGTCTTGGCCAGCACCACGGTCATCTCGCGCGCAATCGGAGTAGCCTGTTCTACCCGGCAGAGGATCGCCAGTTCGCCGGCGGCTTCAGCCGCATCGATGATTGAGTCGATTTCCTGGATCAACTGCCGTGTATTGCGACGCGAGAGGGGAGGTTGGAAACCGCGCTCGAGCCGGGAGAGCAGATCGTGCGTATTGCTGTCGGCCTTGTGCTCGATCTCGTCCAACGCAGCGAACCCGTCCGCGTCGATCCGATCGGCGGCGAACAGCACCTGCAACGCATCGGCCGCTTCGACGACGAATTCGCCCGCTCGTTCAAAGAGGGTGACGTATGCGGAGTCAGCCCGCTTCAATTTCAACCATGCATTTGGCATTCTGAAAAAGCCTCTCGCTTATGCGTAGCGTTCAGTTTGCCATATTGAACGCAAACGCAATTCGCGACAGGAACTGATTAGCCAGGAAGGAATGTCGTCTCGCAAGGTTTCAGAGTCGTGGCACGACGCGATTGTTCACCTTCAGCACATGATCAGACTGAAACCCGGACGCGCTGATTTCAAGCTCCGCCGGATGTCCGGACCGGTCAAACGGTATCTTCTCCGAAACCTGAAGCTCATGCCCTTGTCAACACCGACCTCACGATCACCTCGATCGTTTGCTTTGAGTCTCCGTAGCGTGGTGAAGCTCAACATAATAATACATCGGAAATCTGCATTTCAGGCTTTTGTCGCCATGGATTCTTTTCCAGCATCGGCGTGAGCCACAAGTGGTTCCTTCAGAAGGGTGACGCGCGATACGTGCCGATTGTCGTAGTGGCAGGTTAGGCCGAGAACGAGCGTCGCACGTTCATGGATATTCCGATGACGATTCGTTCATGCTTCAACATTGCCTCCTGGCATCGAGAAGCTGGCTCAAGGTGAAAAGGAAGAGATGTTGATCGACGACTCATGGATTGCGCGCTGGTTGGAACGACTGCGAACGGAGATATCGGGCGTGGAAGCCATCCTCCTCAAGGGCAGTCATGCCCGTGGTGACGCCGGTCCCCATAGCGATATCGACTTCGACGTCCTTGTGACCCGGAGCGAGAAAACCACTTACGCGGCGTATATCGAGGAGACGGTCAGCGGTCGATCGATCCACGTCTCCATCGCGATCCACGACCTCGCAACCTGGATCGCAGATGAAGCAGATCCCGTCTCGTGGTCGTTCGGGTTGCCGGCGCGAGAATTCTTCAGGCTGCTCTGGGCGAGCACCGACATCCTCCGCGACCTCCTCGGCCGACCATCTCGAGTGCATCCGCCGTCAGACCCCGAGCTGGAGGATTTCATCGAGTGCTTTGCCAAGGTCAGGAATGCCGATCGCGACCACGACGCACTCGCCCTTCGCCTCGCCGCCCGGAATCTGGCGCAGCTCTGCCCAACCCTGCTTCGCCTCGTCAATCCCGAGGTCATTCCCGATACCCGGCTCGCGGCACTTCGGGCGGTCCTCTCCTTTCCCGTCGCACCAGCTCAGTACCGCAACGATCTGCTGCACTGCCTCGGACTCTCCGGCGACGCGACATCGCGCGAAGCGATATTCGATGCGAGCCAGCGTCTCACCGTCGGCACGTTGGCGCTGTTGCAAGCCGCGTATCTCGACCACCGTCTCGCGGGTGCGTTCGAAGACGGTCTCGATGTCGCGCTCGAGAACGGAACGCTCGCCCGGCATGTCATGCAGACGTGATCTTGAAACTGGCGACTACTGTCGATTCGATGACGGTATCTTGCTGAAGGGTGTCACACCTTTTGGCGCTCCTGTCGAGCGCGTTTGCTAACCGCCAGCTGGAGTGTCCGTACAGTGACGGCTTGTCACAGGAATAAACGACAGTGTGGATAACCTTGCGAGGTCTGTGGACAACGTCATTCGATTGTGGACAACTCGGGGAAATGCTGGGTGTAGCTGCGGACAGCGCGTGTGTAACCTGATGGAGATTATGGGAGGAAAAGGGGATTGTCACACGTGGCGATTGTGCCCTCCACAGGATCTGTGTGGACGTGTGGACGACTTGTCCCCAGAGTGTACGTACACGTTTGCCTTGTCGTTTGAAGCGTTTCGGCAGTTATCCCCGTTGTCCCCAGTTCCTACAATTACGTCTGTTTCCCTAACATTAAAAATGAATGAACGAGAACGACCGGACTCGGCCAGACACACTCCAGTGACAAGTCACACCTCGGTCCGCATCGGAGCCGGTGTCAGTAAAAGACCGTGACGGTCCGATGATAGGGTTCGCTGCCCTTGGGAAGCGTCTGACCAGCGTTCCAGAGCAGCCAGTCGCCCTCCGATCGTTCGGCCAGTGCCTGCCGAATCCGTTCGCAGCCCTGCACAGTGGCGGCCCTGATCTCGATTTCCTCCCGGCTGCCTGCCGCAATCAGCTGCCGGCGCCGGATGCGATCGGCGAGATCGGGCGCATAGGCAAGGATGCCGAGTTGACGAAGGACCTGTGGCACCTTGTAGTCGGCGAAGGCCGTGAGCGAGGCGAGATCGTGGAAGGTACCGAGCGATCTCCCCGCCAATGCACCCGCCAGATCCGCCACCAGAATCTGTGCGCGCTTGAAGAAGCGAATCTGGCGCTCCTGACCGGTTTGCGTATCGATCCACACTGATACGTCATCGAACGACGGAAAACGCGCTACGACCTCCCTGGCGAGCCTTGCAGCCGATCCTCTCCGGCGCGCTCGATGAGCTGTGTGACGGGATCGTGGTTCGCGCTGTTGCCAGCGCCATTGCCAGCGCCGTTGCCAGCGCCGTTGCCAGCGCCGTTGCCAGCATGATCCCGCTGCAAGGCCAGCAGCCCGGCTCCCAGTTCGTGCAGATGGGCGAGACGCGCGTCGAAGAGAGGGATCTCGGGATGTCCCGCGATCGGGCGCAGCACCTGTCGAAGCTTGCTGGCGGTGAGTCCGGCCATCCAGCCGGCATCCCACACGGGGGTTCCTTCCGCGACCGCCCGGGAAAGCGCCGCGGCGAGTGCCGCATAGCCATCGTGGATCTCGCCTTGCCACTCCACCCGCCACCTGACGTCGGGATCTGATCCCTGTGCCCAGAAGCAGAAATTGAGCGCATCGAGCACGAGGATCCAGCCAGCGGTACGCAGGGCGTCATCGGCTCCCGGGTCCCGAAAATGGAGTGTCGAATCCCATGGCGGCGGATTGGTCCGCGACGCCACCAGATCGTCTGCCAAACGCCCGATCGCGGAATCGTCGATCGTGACGGAGACCGCCTGCCGAATGACGAATGCTGTCGAAACGAGCACACCCAGAGGATCGCTCGGCGGGTATTTCAACGACGACGTTCCTGACGTTCCTATGGAAGGTGGTGGGTCGCGACGATCGTTCATCCGTTTCCTGCTCCTGTCGGCGCCCTCGGAAACATGCCCGCGTCATCCCTGGAGATTCGCTGACATGGTTCGTGACGCCTCGTTTTGGCAGCCCGTGAAGTTCCCGCAACAACCGAATGTGCGTCTGGTCTTGACAACGTATCGTCCGCGAATTAATCTCACGCCAGATGCCTGAAAGAAATGTATACAGTATCCGGTTTCCGACGAAGGAATCCTGACGTGCTGGATTCTCCGTATCCTGGGTCCCGAACGAGCGACTGCATCACTCACGTTGTGATTACGTACAAGGAGATCGATCATGTCCTGGAAACCACCCTTCTCGGAAGCGATAAGTCGCCGTAACGTGCTCAAGGGCGCTGCCAGTGCCGTTGCCGGCGCCGCTGCCACCGTCGGTGCTGGCGCTGCCCTCGGCGGCGCCGTGTTGCCTGGAACTGCCGCCTTCGCGCAGGACGCGACACCTGCAGCCTCGCCAGCGTCGCCAGCCGGTGCGCAGGTCGATGTCACGTCGACCGAACCACAAGTGACCCTGCCGCTTACGGCCGAAAAGAAGACGCTCAAGGTAACCGTCGCATCGTCGGCCTCGGTCGAGGACTTCAGCACCAACGAGTTCACCGCCTGGCTCGAAGAGCGAACCAACGTCCACGTCGAATGGGAGATCGTCCCGGCGGCAGATGATGCCGAGCGCAACACCGCGCTCAACGTGCGCGTGGCCGGTGGCGATTATGGCGACGTGATCATGAACTTCTCGCCGCAACCGACCGTCCTTCAACTCTACGGACAGCAGGGTGTCTTCCAGCCGCTCAACGACCTGATCGACAAGGAAGGAACTTTTACCCAACGCGCCTACAAGGATTATCCGTTGGCGAAGACCGCGATCACCGCCAGTGATGGGAAGATCTACGGTCTCAGCCAGGTCAACGATTGCTACCACTGCTCGATGTCGCAGAAGCTCTGGATCAACAAGGTCTGGCTGGACAATCTCGGTCTCGCGATGCCCACCACGACGGATGAATATGCCGATGTTCTGCGCGCCTTCAAGACCGGCGATCCCAACAAGAACGGCAAGGCCGACGAGTTCCCGCTCTCTGGATCCAGCTCGACGCAAGTGTGGCACGGCTCGCTCGACGACTACTTCATGAACTCGTTCATCTATCACCCCGGCAACAAGCTGCGCCTGATCGTGCTCGACGGCAAGGTGACGCCGATCTACACGCAAGACGCGTGGAAGGAAGGCATCAAGTATCTGGTCGGTCTCTACAAGGAAGGCCTGATCGATCCGGAGACCTTCACCCGCGATCGTGATCAGTTGCGCCAGGTGGGTGATGGCAATGGTGGACCGGACGTTATCCTCGGCTCGGTGCCGGCTGGCTGGTGGGGCGAGTTCACCAACTACAATCCAGCCCTGAAGGGTGCGTCCTGGGAGCAGTACACCTCCGTGCCCCCGCTGAAGGGCCCGGGCGGTGTGCAATACGCCGGTTTCAATCCCTACTCCGCATTCTCCAACGCCACCTTCATGATCACCGACAAGGCGACGGATCCGGATCTCGCCTTCAAGTGGGCCGATTCACTCGGTCATATCGAAGTCACGCAGCGCTCCATCTTTGGCGCGCTCGATCGCGACTGGGCATGGGCAAAGGAGGGCGAGAAGGGAATCGACGGCGAGCAGGCGTGGTGGCGCAGCATCACCGACATCGCCAACGTGCCGACGCAGAACGCCCATTGGTCGCAGATGGGACCATCGTTCCGCTCGACCAAGACACGCCTCAGCCAGTATGTGGCGCCGGAAGCGGCACCGCGTGACGTCGAGGTCATTCTCTTCAACCAGACCAAGGACAACTACGAGCCATACAAGCAGCCATCCGAGATGACGTTGCCTCCGCTCTACTTCAGCCCGGATCAGGCACAGACCGTCGCGGAACTGACACCGACGATCCAGGCGTACGTCGATCAGACCTTTGCCCAGGCCGTGACGGGTCAGATCGATATCGAGCAGGTGTGGGCTGATTACATCACCACCCTCGGCTCGATGGGGCTGGATAACTTCATCTCCATGCATCAGGCTGCGGTCGACGCCAACAAGGGCTAGTGGTCTGTCAGCCATCATTCTCCGGGATCGGCCCTACGGTAGGGAACGGCTTGGCAGCTGCCGACGATGCCGTTCCGATCGGGCAAAGCCCGATAATTCCACGTCGGCGCATCATGCAATTGAGCCTTGACGCACTACTAGGGTCTGTCGCGGGTAATTCGCTGGGGACGCTCATCGGCACATGACGATTCCAGCCCGTCATTTCGAGCGAAAGCCTGCCCTGGTAGCTACATCGCGCAGCGCGGCCGAGCGGAGCCGAATGGGTCGAGAAATCTCTCTCATGTCGGTCCAGCAATTGATGTGTGACAGAGCACTAGTGCTCTGTCACACATCACACTCACCGCCGACTGACGATCCCTACTCGTCTCGGCCCACAGGTGGAGGGGGAAGGGTGGACTTGCCGCAGGAATGTCCGCCCGATACCTCGATCGGCTCGCCGCCCCACGACCTATCGCCGCGCTGCGAACCCCGTGTTGACCCGCAACCCCGTGTTGCCCCGGTCCGCCGGACCCTCCAGCGGTATTCGAAACAGTCGGCCATCTGTAGGGGTCAACCCGCGTAGTGACCCGCAACCCGTAGCCAAGCACAGCCCGATCGCCCGAGCCGCTGGCGTTCGACGATCCACATCGCCCGTACAGACTGAAATCCGAACGAACATATGGGATCATGATGCGAACGTTTTCCGGATGGAAGATTCGGAGCCGGAGTCGTTCAGACCTTTGGCATATCCGATCGAACAGGAGACAGGGCAATGTCCATCTCACACGGAACGACGCTGACCACCATCACGCTCAATGCGCCTGATCCATCGGCGTTGGCGCACTTCTACGAACGGCTTCTGGGGTGGCCGGTCATGTCTGACGAACCGGGCTGGGTCGTGCTGCGGAATCCGGATGGGGGTATCGGCCTGGCGTTTCAGGACGAAGATATCTACGTGCCTCCCGTCTGGCCAGCGAAGCCGGGCGCGCAGCAGATGATGATGCATCTCGAGATTCGTGTGGACGAGCTCGAAGCAGGCTGCGCGCACGCGAAGGAGTGCGGGGCGACACTCGCCGACTTCCAGCCGCAAGAAGGCGTTCGCGTTCATCTCGATCCCGCCGGTCATCCGTTCTGTCTCTACCTGGACGAATGACGCGCGAATGGCATGCAGGTGGGACGATGGAGTCTATCGGCGCAAGCAGTGGTGGTGGCCCCGCCATCGCCGCAGTGGTTCCTGCAGCCGTTACCGAACGTTGTGCCTGTTCGTAGGGGGCGACTTGGATGCGCCGATCATCGGGTTCGCACACGACCGGCGCGCATCCAATATCGTCCCGCCGCTGGTATATGGGACGCACTCCTTGTGAAAACCGCTCGGGTCCTTGATGCGGGTGCAGGTGCACCCCATCGTCCAGTTGGTTTCCTAGGTTTGGTCATTGTCGATCGATAGCGCCCGTTCCCATTTCGCCACACGTGCGTCGACGCCCGCCCACGTGAATCTGACGAGGACGGGCGTTCCCTCATGGTCAACCTCCCCGAAGACCGTCCCGACACCGTCCTGGAAACCACCGGTCACCGGTGGCTGCAATATCCCGGTGACGTTGTCCGCCCAACAGCTGCTCCAGGTCCGCGTCGCAAGCCCGAAGAACCGGTACGATCCCCCGATAAATCCCTCGTGATCGGGCCAGTTCGCCCGGAACTCGTCGACGTTGTCGATCTCTCCAGGCATAGGCATTGGCTGGCACGTCTGTCGTGCCCCGAATTGTTCCCAACCTGCTACCCGTCAACCTCGACGTGATTAGTCGATTGAGAATCGACCATGTGCTGAATAGGAAATCGAAATCATGGGAGTCCGGTACGTCCTCTGAAACGGTCATCTGGCTGCTCTCCCGTCTGTATCCCTTGGCTCTTTGCGTATGACGATTTTCCGAGCATCTGAGGTTGTGATGTGAAGTCAGAATAACGACGCATTCCATATGTGCCGGTGCTCCGCGTCGAGATGCTCGGGCCACATGACGGACGGCCCATCCATGCCTCCGCGCATCATTCACATATTCTTCACAGCGTCCTCACAGAGGTTGCATATGTCTCCTGTTCAATGGAGATGTCGGCGGGTGGGCGATTCGGTTGCCCTCATGCCTGCGCCGGCGCGGAGGAGCATAAGGGGGACGCAACAACCATGACCATGCCAGAAACACTCATGCCGCGACCATTCCGATTCGGGATCGTCGCCGGCTCGGCACCGGATGGCGCTGCCCATGGCGCCGCCCGTGGCGCTGCCTGGAAGGAACTGGCGCGCAAGGCGGAATCGCTTGGCTTCGGTTCGCTGCTGCTCCCCGATGCTCCGGGACAGGCTCCAGCGCCGTTTCCGACACTGGCGTGGGTTGCCGCCGTGACAACAACGCTCCACATCGGAACCTACGTGTTGAGCAACGATCTGCATCACCCACTGCACGTCGCTCGCGATGCCGCGACGCTGGATGAGCTCTCCGGGGGCCGCTTCGAACTCGGTCTCGGTGCTGGACGACCCGGTTCCGAGGCGGGGCACGGTGCCTACGGGCTTTCCTGGGATGCGCCCGGAGTCCGCTTCGAACGGCTCCAGGCATCTGTCGGCATCATTGCCGAGCTCTTTGCCGGCAGAACCGTTTCCCGCAGTGGCCCCTTCTATCAGATGGATGACGCCCAGCTTCAGATCTCGCTGCCGGACGGGCGACGACCGCCGCTCCTGATTGCCGGGAGTGGCGATCGCATGCTCCGGCTCGCGGCCAGCGTGGCTGACATCGTTGCCTTCGGAGGCGATCCCGCGGCGACACTCGACGACGTGAAGACCAGGATGTCGATCGTCCACCAGACCGCAGCCGCGCACCAGCGAGCGCCGGAGTTGACCATCAACCTGGCCGGCGCCGGCGATGTCATCCACCCCTGGCTGCGGCAACGGCTGGAACCCCGGCGGGACGAGCTTGTCGCCGCCGGAGCCCCATCACTCCTGATGGGAGATGCCGGGCAGATGGTCGAGCAGCTTCATCGGCTGCGGGAGGTTCTCGGCGTCACGTACTTCACTGCGCCGGAAGGACTGATCGACCAGCTTGCACCGGTTATCCGGGCGGTGGCCTGAACCTCCCGTTTCGACCCTGACTCATGGGCGCGAGCTCGACAATGACATACAAGGAGTTCACATTGGAAACGTCGCATTCCACCATAATCACGGCTCAGCAATCACCGGCGATCACGGCGGTCCCATCGAAAACGCGCGCGAACGCAAGTGCGCATGCAGTCCCTCCCCGCTCTACCGAACTTGTGATCGCCACGAGCGGGTTGAGCAAGCGCTACGGCGACATCAAGGCGGTCGATAATCTCGATCTCAACATCCGCCGCGGGGAGGTCTATGGATTCCTCGGGCCGAACGGCGCGGGCAAAACAACGACGCTGCGGATGTTGCTTGGGTTGATCCGGCCTACTGGCGGCGACATTCGCGTGCTTGATGGAGCTCCCGGCAGCTCGGACAGCCTGTCTCAGGTCGGCGCGATGATCGAGACCCCGGCCTTCTATCCCTTCCTCTCCGGCGAGGACAACTTGCGGGTGTTGGCTCGCTATTCCGGTGTCCCCGAGCGCAACATCGCACCGGTACTGGAGCAGGTCGATCTGCTCGGTCGCGCCGGCGATGCCTTCCGCACCTATTCGCTCGGCATGAAGCAACGACTCGGGGTCGCCGCGGCATTGCTCAAAGATCCCGCCCTGCTCATTCTCGACGAGCCGACCAATGGGCTCGATCCCGCCGGCATGGCCGAGATGCGAACGCTCATCCGTGAATTGGGGCAGGGAGACCGCACGGTATTGCTTTCCAGCCACCTGATGGGCGAGATCGAACAGATCAGCGATCGGGTCGGCATCATCGCGCACGGCAGGCTTGTCGCTGAGGGAACGGTCACCGACCTGCGCGGCGCCGATCGCCTGTTGATCCGCGCCGATCCTTTCAATGAAGCTCGCGAATTGCTCTCGAAATTGGTCGGTGGTCATGTCTCTCGGGAGAACGACATGTTTCGCATCGATGACGTTTCCGGGCTCACGCTCGATGCGGCATACGTCAACCAGCGCCTGGTATCGGCGGGGATCGCCGTCCATGAGTTGCGGCTTGAACGCGCGTCGCTGGAGTCCGTTTTTCTCGCGCTCACCGGCGCCGATCACGACGCGGAAAAGGAGAATCACCATGCCTAGTCTGATCCGGGATATCCAAACCGAAGTTACCCTTCTCCGCAAGCGACCGGGTACGTGGGTACTCCTTTCGGTCTGGCTCGTTCTCAGCCAGGTATTCGCCTACATCTTTCCCTATTTCACCTATCGCGGAGACCCCTCGGCTACGGCGCCTGGAAACCCGGGACAATCGATTCTCTCGACTCTGCTTCCCGATCAAATCGTGCCGGCGCTTGTCGGCGGCTTCGCATTCTATGGTGGCGTGATCGCGCTGATCCTCGGGGTGCTGACCTTCGGCAGTGAATTTGGGTGGAACATGTGGAAGACGCTCTTCACCCAGCGTCTCGGGCGATCGCATATCTTCCTCGCAAAGGTCGGGGCACTCGCTGTCATTCTGTTGCCGTTTGGCGTGTTGGAGTTCATCGTTGGCACCGTAACGAGTGTGCTTATCGCCTTGCAGGAGAATGCCGCGATCTCGTGGCCGCCATTCTTTGACGTCTTGCAGGCGATCGCCTCTGGCTGGGCGATCATGATGGTCTGGGCCGCGATCGGGATGCTGCTGGCAGTCCTCACGCAGGGCACGTCGCTCGCGATCGGGCTCGGTATCCTCTACGCGCTGGTGATCGAAGGGACGGTCAGCGCCTTCGCAAACAGCATCAGCTGGCTGGAGCCGATCGTCAACGGATTCCTGCGCGCCAATGCGTATTCCCTGATCGCACCGCTTTCCGCGAGTTCCTCCCAGGCGAGCAATGGACCGGGCAGTTTCAGCGGCCCGTTCGTCGACCCGGCGCAGGCGCTCGTGGTGTTGGCGGGGTATCTCGCGATCAGTGTCGTCCTGTCGCTCTGGGTGATGCGCCGCCGCGATATCGCCTGACCGACCTGCAATAAGGATCATGTGATCGCGATGGAATCGCGGTATGAAATCCGGTTGAACGCCGGAATTTTTGGGAGGGCTGGCTTCTCACAGGATCCGTAAGGCCCAACGTCTCGCAGCAAGCGTAGGGGTGGACTTCCCGCAGGAATGTCCACCCGATCGACCGGAGGTCGATACTCAGGCGAGACTTTCCGATCGGGTCCCGCCGTGCCAGTTCACATGCCACATGCCAACCAACTCAACCGGGTTCCGAACGCTGGCCAAGGGGCTGGGGTGGCTATGATCTTAGGATCGAGGTCAACTTCTCCCGCATTCGTTCCTGTCCCTCCTCCACCGTGCGGTGCCGTGCACAATCGTGCATCCGCGTGCGGTGTCTCCGGCGCAGCTGACCGACGCGGCTGCTGGGATGACAGGTAGAGTGCCGATGCCGCGGCCGTGCAGCGTTCCTCGTTACTTGAACTCATGCACGAGGTGGCGAACCCCTCTTTCTGGCCAGAATGGGCATGGATAGTGCAACATGGGAGCGTGGTTCCTTCCCTGGGCCAGACCTGTTTGTGACTGTCAGATCGGCATCAGGCACTGCTGGAACGAACTCCCTCGGATGGCAACAAATGGAGTCGTGCCTTTTCGCACGTCAGGCAAGGATTGGTGTCATGCGTAACTCTCCCCGGTTGCCGATAATCTCACTGCTGATCGCGATCGTTGCGGGTGCCTACGCCGCGATTGGCGTGAGCCAGAACAACGGTCCGTTGACTGAGCTCCAGCTCGGAGAGATCGCGCTGGCACTCACCGCGGCGATATTTGGCTTTCAGGGGCTCATCTCCGTTCTGGTGGAGGGCGAGGAACTCCGGCCGGGCAGAACATTTGGCCGTGCCACCGGCCCACTCAGTATCTGGATCGTGGTCTTCTCGATTGCCCTGTTCGTCATCGCCGTGTTTCTGGCCTACGGCATCACCGATGCATGGCGGATTGAAGTCATTGGAACGCTGGCCGGGGTTGGCTGTTTGGTGCTTTCGATATTACTCGTCTTCTATAAGGAAGCCTTTGTCGGTGACGAGTCCAAGTTTGATAACCGCAAGGATGGCGTGCCTTGGTGATCGATCCATCGGCACCAGCCACATCGCCGTTTATCGTTGAATACATGAGGGACAGGTTCGATGGAAGATAACAGGAACCCCCTTGACCGGTCTCCTGCCGTTCAGCAGGTGTCGGATCACTCGCTGGCAGCGCATCCGGAGCAGGATGAACAAACCACCCGTCGTACCGTGCTGCGGTGGGTGATCCGGGCAAGCTATGGGGCGTTCGGGCTCGCGTTCGTACTGCCTGCGTTGACATTACGGACACTCACGCAGCGCGTTCAGGGGGTCGCCGCCGGAGATACGCTGGTGTACGCCACGGGCGATCAGGCGGGGTCCCCGCTCCTCGCTACCGCGATCAAATCCGGAATGGCGGTCCAGGCATTTCCCAAGGACAAGACGTCGGATTCCAACAACCTCGTCGAAGTCGTTCGCATCAGCGACGACGCCGCGGGTGTCGTCGCGTTCAGTGCCATCTGCACGCATCTTGGATGCTCGGTCCTCGGTACTCTCACCGGCGAGGGGTTGATCATTTGTCCCTGCCATGGGAGTGAATACGATCCAGCGAACCAGGCCGCGGTTCGCCGTGGTCCGGCGGGACGAGCGTTGCCGGGACTTCCGATCAACATCGAGGCGGATGGTTCCATTCGCGCCACCGGTGGGTTTACGGGCAAAGTCGGTCCAGACTAGGAGAGTCGCGATGCAATCAAAAGATGGTCTGGATCCCGTGCAACCGGTAATTTCGAATCCTGGGATGCTGCAACAGCGAGCGGATTGGGTCGATGAGCGACTCGATGTCCGTGCCCTTTACCGCAAGTATGGGCGGAAGGTCTTTCCGGTTCACTCCAGTTTCTTCCTCGGAGAGATGGCACTCTTCTCGTTTCTCATCCTCGTCGTCACCGGCATCTATCTCGGTTTCGTCTATGTCCCGTCGAACTCCGAGGTAACGCTCAATGGCGAGACGTTGCCGGAAGCATATGCCAGCGTTCGTCTGATCGAATCGATTCCTGTCGCCAGCCTCTTCCGCAACGCGCATCACTGGGCCGCCCATGTGATGATCGCGTCGGTTCTTCTGCACATGCTGCGTATCTTTTTCACTGGCGCGTATCGAAAGCCTCGAGAACTCAACTGGATGATCGGCGTGATGCTGTTGGGCCTCACGCTGATGGCGGGTTTTGTCGGCTATGCGTTGCCGTATGACGCCTACGCTGTAACCGCCACCGGGATCGGTTTCTCGATCGCGCGTTCGATCCCCTGGATCGGGGGGTTCGCCTCGGAGTTGTTCTTCGGCGGAGCGTTTCCCACCTTGGGAAGTCTTTCTCGGCTCTACACCATCCATGTCTTTATTCTGCCAGCGCTGATCACCGTCGTCATGAGCCTTCATCTGGTCCTCATCATCAAGCAGAAGCATACGCAGCCGGGCTACGCGAGGAAACGTGCCGAACCAGGCAAGGTGCTGGGCGTTCCTCTTCTTCCCTATCAGGCGCTGCTTGCCATCCAGCTTCTGCTCCTTATGTTCGGAGCGCTCTTCCTCCTCTCGGCCTTTGTTGCTCCGCATCCCTTGAGCGCCTTCGGACCGCCACAACCGGGAACGCCCGAGGTCAAGCCCGATTGGTATCTGTTGTGGGTTTACGGGTTCTTGAAAATCGTGCCGAGCCAGGTCACCTTCAAGGTCTTCGGCGAAACGTTCGGTCCGGATTTTCTCGGTGGGTTGCTGTTTCCGGCGCTCATCTTCGGCGTGCTGACACTCGCCCCATGGATGGATCGCACCAACCGGCGGGCGGTCCGCCGGTTCGAATACCTCGATCCTATTCGCCAGAGCCCGATCCGGACGGCAACCGGAGTGGGCATGCTCGTCTTCATGGGCACCCTCTATCTCGCGGCCTACTACGACGAGCTGGGCATGAGCCTTGGCCAGATATGGCTGGTCGTCGTTGGCGTCCCGATCGTCGTCGGGAGTGTTGTCGGAGCGGTTCTCTCCGCAACGCAGCCGAAGGATCGATTCGATCCTCGGGAATCGTTCGAGGCGGTCGGCATGGATGCATTGGGGATCGAAGAATCCGTGTCGGCACCGGCAGCGTCAACGGTAGCGTCAACGGCAGCGACATCATCCCACCCAATTGCCGTACCCGGCGCTGTCTCGTCGGCGGCGGTCCGCACGGGAGTACCGAATGGCCATGACGCGACCAGTCGCGCGACCATCTCCGAAGCAGACGCCAAATTGAACGGTCGGGCCCGGGACAGCGTGGTCAACGTGTTGCTTGAGATGGGTGAACTGGCGCCCGTCGTCCGCCAGCTCGACAATCAGGACGATCTTCAGGACGTCATTCGCCAGATCGACCGCCTGCGCGCCGCACTTGGTGAATCCAATGAATCGCTTCAGGGAGCACTCCGGACAGATCAGCAGGAACAAAACCAGGCGGAGGCGGAAAGCGACAGGCAGGCTGATGCTGATCGCAAACGTCGATAGCATCGTGAGCAATGGGGCCGGCAGAAGTGGCAGTTGCATCACGAGCGAACTTCTGCCCGTCATCCGGAGCAACGCAAAGGGCACGCACGCTGGAACAATGCGTCACATCGAAGCCGCGTCGGGCAGCTGCATCGGGCAGCCGCGTCGGAACTAATGCGGGGAACGTGCCGGGCCTTGTATGGAATCCGGTGGAACGCTGGTATTCGCCGGCAAGCTGTAGGGGACGACTTCCCGCAGGAATGTCGTCCCGATCGAGCGGAAAGCTTGCCTTGCCAGCGGCACGCTAGCTGAATGTGCGCTGCTCTCTCCATTCCCGTACCTCTCGTGTATGGGGAGCGGAGCAGATACTGACGGGACGTATCGATGCGCGGTCGTCGCTTGAAGCGATTGTTGGTCGGGGAACCATACCGGCGACATGCGGCGAAGGTCGTCAGAAGATCGTCAACCACCCTGCCATGGATCTGGGTCTTCTTGTTCAATTGATGCCGGACGGTTGCGAATGAGACCTCATGCTGCTCGGTCATCGTGGCATGGAATGATTGAACGCACCGATCCCACCCACCACCTGTGACGGAATACCGGGGCGAGCGGCTCCCCAGGAACCAACGACGAGTGCTTCAACGTCCTCTCCTCCGATCATGTCACGCGTGCGCCGAGATCCTGAGCCCACCCCACACTTCCATCGTGCCGGACACCAGAACATCCGTAGCGGACGAGCCCGCATATGGATCGGTGGGACTCGGTTCAGGCGTTGTCGATCGTGTCGACGAGTTCCCAGAGTTCCTTCACTCGATCGGTCGGTGTGCTCATTTGCTCTCCGCCTGCACGAGACGGCATCGCTGGTCGTTGAAAGCAGGTGGGATGTCGGTATCCGGCATCCGGCATCCAGCGACTTTGCTGCGACTGTCTTTCCGGGAGAATAGAGGCACTCCTGCGAACCCTGCGAACCCGACGTACTGACGGGACTGGTGGTAGGTCATATCCGTGCCCGTTTGCGGGTTCATTTTGTGGACGAAATGACGCTGATCGTCTCGACCGCAGATGGAGTGAAGATAAATGGGGACTGAATGTGTCCTCAATTAATCCTATCCTTGTTGAGCAGTCGATAGCGGCTTGCCTCGAGAGGATATGACGGGAGGGGAAATGGATGTTCGATCTTGACAAGCGTTTTCCAGGTCACGCCGCAGGATTGAAGAAGTAGATCTCGTTCGCAACACCTAGTATGTGTTCTGGTGAGTGGCTGCGGTTGCGGTTGTCTGGTTCAGGTTTTGCCCGAATCACCAATGCATCGTTCACATCGAAGAGGCGCATGTTCCTGCTCATCTGCCCAGGTGCTGACTCGCTAGATGCACAGTAGGCTGCGGGTCATTTGGTAGATACGGTTGAAGTCCGGATCGCGATTCGCCGATCTGAACACTGGTCGCGATATTTCGCGGTTGCCTTCGTGGCTTTGAAGGCCACGGCGCTGGCAACTGCACTGGCAACGGCATTGATTGGGAGTAACACGTATGGTACAGGGCAGAGGGCTTGCGGGGCTGATCAACGATCAAAATGCGAAATGGTGGATTCTGGGAGCATCCTGTTTCGCACTTTTCATGGCAATCTTGGACAATCTGGTGGTCAACGTCGCGATCCCGACGATCTCGGAGGACTTCTCGCCGACAACCACGCAACTTCAGTGGATCGTTTCGGCGTATACGCTGGTATTCGCGTCATTGCAGATCACGGCTGGTGGGTTGGGTGACCGGTTCGGGCGAAAACGATTCTTCATGATCGGTATCGTGATCTTCACGGCAACATCTGCAATGGCCGCATTCGTCCAGAACACCGAATGGCTGATCATTGCCAGGTGTGCGCAGGGAATTGGCGCGGCATTCATCATGCCGCTGTCGTTGTCGCTGATCTCGGCGGCGTTTCCACCGGAAGAGCGCGGAAAGGCGCTTGGCATCTGGTCGGCGGTGTCGATCTCCGGTCTCGCCTTCGGCCCGATTGTGGGTGGACTTATCGTTGAATACTTCCCTTGGCAGGGAATCTTCCTGATCAACGTCCCGATTGGAATCGTGGCATTCCTGGTTACCTCAGCGGTGGTGAAAGAGTCGCGGGATGAATCTGGTCAGGTCGCAACAGATATTCCGGGCACGATCCTCGTGACCGCGGCGATCGCCACCCTGACCTGGGCTCTGATCGAGGCCGGAGACCGTGGCTGGGGCTCTTCGCTCATCCTCACGAGTTTCGTCCTCTCGGCGATGCTCTTCGCGGCCTTCATCTTCGTTGAGCAGCGGACCGAAAAGCCGATGGTGCCGCTCCGTTTCTTCAAGTCGAGTACGTTTACCGGCGCCAACATCGACGCCTTCGCCGTCTCGTTCTTCATCTCGGGCATCGCGTTCTCGTTAACGATGTACTGGCAAAACGTTCATAATTTCTCCCCGATCAGGAACGGTTTGACCATGTTGCCGATGGTGGCGACGATGATGGTCTTCTCTCCGATCTCCGGTGCCTTGGTCAACCGCATCGGTACCCGCAGATTGATCTCGCTCGGCATGCTGATCGCGGGCGTTTCCGCCTTCCTCTACTTGCGGACAGGACTCGATGCGACGTTCCTGGATGTCCTTCCGGCGATGATCGTGATGGGATTTGGCTTCTCTCTGATCTTCGCGCCGATGACCACCGCAGTCCTCAACAGCGTGGAATCGGACAAGGCTGGGGTGGCCGCAGCTGTCAATGGTGCGGTGCGAGAAATGGGCTTTGCCTTTGGTGTGGCACTGCTCGGCACCATCATGAACCAGACGTACAAGTCCAGCTTCAATGGCTCGCCCGAAGTTCAGGCTCTGCGCGATCCTGGCAACTCGGCGCTTGGTTCGCTGCAACCCGCGATCGACACGATTGGCAAAGGTATCAACAACGCCGGTCACCTGATCTTCAACGAAAAATACTTCCCTGGTTTCCCCGGTGACGTTGCCAACACGCTCTATTCGGTCAGTTCAATCGCCTTCGTGCAAGGCATGCACCGGTCGTTCATCATCACCGGAATCGCGATTATCGGGGTCTCGGTCGTCTCATTCTTCCTGATCAAGGATTCCGTCGCGGAAGCGCCAGTCGAGGAACCGGCAGATCACGTGTCGATGCCGCCGGTGCCGTCGGCGGCAGTTGCCGAATAATTTCCCTTCCCTTTTTGACAAACGCCCGGCTGGAGCAATCCAGCTGGGTGTTTGTGGGTAAGGTTTATGTGCCGAATCCGAATCTGTCGTCTTTGCCGGGGATGAAGAGCATCGCGGTTTGCTCGGCATTCTCTATATGGAACAAGCCGGCCACCCCACCCCCAATGCGTGACCCCTTGCGGTCCTGGTCCTGGTCGTCGTTGGCGGTGGCGGTGGTCATCGTGCGAGGTACGCTCCTTGCGTCTTGCATGCCATGAAGATGCGACCCCCGCCACGAATCCAGTCCCATGATCGAGCCCGGATATCACCCAGCCAAACCCAGTCTCCCTTCTGGCGGACACGACCATTGCCTACCTGGACCTGGGGCGTCATCGCCCGGTGGGTGCTTCCGTGGATGATTGCGTTCAGTGTCGCATTTGCGGGCGATCGGCTCACGGATCAGGCATGGAGCTCATACTGGGGGAGCGGTGCGATTGTCGTCAGCGTCCTATGGTCCTTCCCTGGTATCAGATCCTGGGCAGTGGCGATCGTGGCATTTGGCGGTGTTTGGGTCGGCTTCAATCTGCTGCGTGCACTCGCGGCGCGGTCTGATCTGGCGCTGGTCGGGCCGTTCGCGGTCGGTCGGCTGGATGAGCGAATGCTCGGTGGCGTATTGACATCGCAGCGCTTGCAAGAGCGATCTATCGTTACAGCGGGCATTTCTCCGATCGACATCGCGTTGACCCTCATCCATCTTTCCTTTTTTGTCGTGCCCTTCCTGATTGCGTTGCTGCTCTGGATCCAGAACTCTCGGACATTTTGGCGGTTCACGGTCGCAACGGCAATCTGCTTTGCCATCGCGGTGATAGGCCTCTTCTTCCTCCCGACAGCTCCGCCGTGGATGAGAGATCCCGCGTCTGTCTCACGCATTCCTCATCGGGTGCTTGTGGATTTTGGCCTCCTGCGGGAGGGCGGGAACGGATCCGCTTATGGATTCGAGCCCAACGCCTTGGCTGCCTTCCCGTCCGTTCATGTCGCCGCAACGGTGCTCGTATTGTTGGCAATGTGGAAGGAGGCGGAGCGATGGCGATGGACCCGCTCGATCCGGACGGCAAGCCTTCTCTACGCCGTGGCAATGTCGTTCGGAGTGATCTATCTTGGGGAACACTATTTGCTCGACGTTTGGGGGGGATGGCTCGCCGCGTTCGTTGGCTGGGGTATAGCGAACTGGATCATGACCGATCTTCGCCAGAGAGGATGGATGCGGTGATGAGCTGGTTCATCGGGCCGCTCTTCTGCGCGTTCCTATTGTCTGAACGATCATGCCCGGCGCGAAGTTGGCGCCGGGCATGATCGGGTGCGGATGCGACATGCGTTAGTCGTCGCTGGCAGTCGCCAGCAGACTCTCGTCGACGTGCGCATCGAGGGTTCCCGTGTAGCCAATGCCTGCCGCTACCCGGCGACCGAAGTCCTCGTCGCACCTGGTAATGTGCCCGATCATCATCTCTTGGAGAATCGGTTCGCACTGGCCAAGACCGTCGACCAGGTTCAGCACGAGGTCATCCCGCTCCCACTGTTCGATGGTGCGATAGCGCTCCCCAGCCTGTGCGTAGTTGTTGGTGCGGTCGATCGATGCCCGCTGCAACCGGCCGGCGATCTCCGGCTCGTAGCTTTGATAGGAATCGTCCGCCTCTGCCAGACCCGCCCGCACCGATGGCTCGTAGTTCACCGTTGGCAGCGCCCCGCGATTGTCGACCTCGAAGGTCATCTGGCCATCTGCCTGATTGGTGTGAACCTCGGTAAGAGGGCGGTTGACCGGAAGTTGCAGGTAATTCGGGCCAACCCGGTAGCGCTGGGTATCGCTGTACGAGAATGTCCGGCCAATCAGCATCTTGTCATCCGAGAAGTCGAGGCCATCGACCAGGACACCCGTGCCGAAGGCGATCTGCTCCGCCTCGGCAAAGAAGTTGTCCACATTCCTGTTCAGGGTCATCATGCCGGCCGGGCGTAGCGGGAAGACATCTTCGGGCCACGTCTTCGTGTCGTCGAGCGGGTCGAAATCAAGTTCCGGGTGCTCGTCGTCGCTCATGATCTGAACGTTGAGCTCCCACTTCGGATAATTCCCGGCCTCGATCGCGTCGTGGAGATCCTTGGTATGGGAACCAAGTTCCTTCGCCTGCACCTCGCTGGCCTGCGCCGCCGTCAGCGATTCGATCCCCTGCTGGCTCTTCCAGTGGTACTTGACGATCACGCCCTCACCGGCGGCGTTGACCATCCGGTAGGTATTCACGCCGAAGCCGTCCTGCTGACGATAGTTGGCCGGAATGCCGCGCGGCGAGAAAACCCACGTGATCATGTGCATCGCTTCCGGCGAAGCGGAGATGAAATCGAAGACGCGGTTCGGATCCTGCCGGTTGTTGTTGACCGGATCCGGCTTCTGCGAGTGGATGAAATCCGGGAACTTCGTGGCGTCGCGGATGAAGAAAACCGGCAGATTGTTGCCGACGAGATCCCAGTTGCCATCTTCGGTCCGGAACTTGACCGCGAAGCCGCGAGGATCGCGGGCAACTTCCGACGAATCACGACCACCGGCAACCGTCGAGAACCGGATGCTGATCGGGGTCTGCTTGCCCTTCTCCTGGAAGAGCTTGGCACGGGTATATACGCTGGCCGGCTCGTCACCGATCGTGCCGTACGCCTCGAACACGCCGTGCGCCACGAATCCGCGGGCATGCACCACACGCTCCGGGATTCGCTCGCGATCGAAGTGGCTGATCTTCTCGATGAAATGGTAGTTCTCGAGGGTGGCCGGACCGCGGTTGCCAACCGTGCGCATGTCCTGGTTGTTGTGAACCGGGTGACCCTGTCGCGTGGTCAGGACGGGTTTGTTCCGGGAGCCGTCGTTCGTGCCAGTATCGTCAGTCATGTGATATCTCCTGGGCAGCAGGGGCGGAATCCCCGCCACGATCGAGAATGCATTCTTCCATAGAAAGCAACCGGAAGCCGGAAGCCGGAAGCTGGGAATCGCAGGTCAGCGATTCAACGATGTTGTCACGGCAAGTATACTACGATCACAGGTTATTGCGAATCATTCTCGATTAGAGCGCCAATACACCCCCCTGTTCGATAAGCAGATTCGAGTCCCTTGTCATGCCCGGTCCGCTTCCGCCTGAAACTCCGGCTTGATCGGAAGACATGCGTTCAGTCCGCCCCATCCGGTCGCCGTATCCTCGGAGTCGTCATGCGCGTGTCGAAACCAGACGACATATGCGGCGATCTCAGACAAATCCCACATCATCCGGTACATCATGATTGCGTCGTTGGACAAGACGCTCTTGCCCGTCGCGTCGATGTACGGTGTCCAGTCCGTCGCCGCGCCCTGCAGGAGCATCCAGAGATCCCGTTCCTTCGGACCCAGCGCAACGGTATCCCAGTCAACGAGGAGTCTGCGTCCATCCACGGCGTTCAGGACATTGCCGGCGTGAGGTTCCCCGTGCGTAACGACCCACGGAGTTGGATCGGCCTGGACGGAGGCCACCAACTCGTCATAAATACGCAATGCCTGGACGATATCGCCGTGGCTCTCACGTAACAGCAGCCGGGTCTGTTCGCCATATGGACCACTCGTCCATGGCGTATCGAGATCGCGGCATGTCGCCAGCAGGTCGTGACGACGAGGGATGGTGAGGTTGTCGCGGCGTGGCAGGTGGTCGGTCAGGGAGGTCGTGGCATTGTGCAGACGTCCGATCAATCCGAGTGTCGCCAGTCGATCCGGTTCAGATACGAACACACCGTAGTTTGCCGATGTCCCGTCCAGATAGGGGAAGAGCGCGACCGAATAGGCCGAATCACCCACCCGGCGAATCACCTCGCCCGTATGATCGGGGATCGGCGCGACGACGAAATCGAGTCCCAGCTCGTCGTGGAGGGCCGTGGTCGTCCGCATGGCGCGATCCAGCCTGTCGAACGAGGATTCCGGGACAACGCCGAGACCAGCTTTCCGATGATCGTCGACCGTCACGAACCAGCGGCTGGGTTGACCATCGGTTGCTTCCGCTCTCCAGTGGTGGCTTCCGAATCCCACTGGCTGATAGGTCAACGCGAGAGCGTCCAGCCCCCAGAACCGAGCCAGGGTTTCCTGCAGGAGTGTTGGATCGAGGTCATCGGGCTGTGTGCGCAAGAATAATCATCCTTCTGACTTCTGATGGCCGGCTGTCGCCCAGTCCTACACGGGTGCGAGCGCGCGATGCGGTTCCGGTGGCAGATCGACGGTGATGGCATCACCCGGATAGACATCGCCACCGACTAGCACGACACTCATCACGCCTGCCTTGCGGATCAGGTTGCCCGCCGCATCTCGGTCGAGCACCGCTTTTGTCAATCCAGACTGAAACGTGTCGATCTGCCCGCACGGGTTGCGCAATCCGGTAATCTCCACGATCGCGGACTCGCCGAGGTGCAAGCAGGCACCGGTCGGCAGGGACAGTAGATCGACACCGCGTGTGGTGACGTTCTCGCCCATGTCTCCCGGCAGGACCGAAAACCCGGTTTCGCCAAGCTGGTCGAAGAGTTCGGCATGCATGAGATGCACCTGCCGGAGGTTCGGTTGGTCCGGATTCTGGGCCACCCGCGACCGGTGCTGAACGGTTTTGCCGAGGTGGGCATCGCCCTCGACACCCAATCCGGTGAGCAGCCGGATGCTGCCCTGGTTCTGCTTGCTGAAACGGTGATCGGCATCCACGCTCACCGCGATCACCGCTGGCGTCTGTTCGTCCAACACGTTCGAGTCCTCCTGCTCCGCCACCTGTCTGACCGGCGTCTCAATCATCCGATACGGAATCGCTCGGCCATCTGTAGTGTGTTGGATGGAAGTGTAGGGTCAAATGACCTGAAATGAACACTCGCCAGGAAGCGGATGAGCCACGATCTCGTCCACTCTCTGCCAGAACGCTTGGGGTCATCTCGAGCCCCCCGTCGCTCCAGTTCACGTCGCACTTCCCTGGCACGGCAGCCGCGTCGGGCAGCCCCAACAATACATGCAGTCACGCGTCCAGTTCGGCCAAGGATTCTGGCCGGTAGGCCGAACAGGCGTTGCCGTTATAGGGACAGTAGCGGCACAACTTCGTCGGATTCGGTGGCCACGCGGTTTCCGCGTACAGACGATCGATTGTCGCCGTAATTGATGTCCATCGATCCTCGCAGAACTCGATGGTCAGATCGCGATCGTCACGCGCGCCATGCTCCAGCCAGACGTACGTGTAACTGACCCGAGCCGTGGACGGATCGGCGAAGAGATCGCGCAACAACGGTTTCAGGATGTACCTCGCCATTACCCCCACATCGTCATCCACAAACCTGCTGCCGGTTTTGTAATCGATCACCTGGACGAACGACCCGTCATCATCCTTGCACCTCAGCACCAGGTCGGGCCGAAACAGGAGACTCGTTGTGCTGCCACTGTCGCCGCCACCGAATGGACGACTGCGAAACTTCTCCACCAGCAGCACCTCCGCCTGCAGATCGAGAGACGACAGGCCCCGACGTACCCATCGCACGATCTGTTCGACATAACCGTGGCAAGCCTCGGGTGTCGGAAACTCGTCGGCCGGGACGCGGAGATTCGCCATCCGAAACAGATGCGCATCGTCGGGATAGGGCAGGTGTCGCTTGAGGCAAGTGGCTCCGAACCGGAGAAGATCGTGCGCGATCAGCCCTTGGGAGAGGAAGTGATTGTAAACACGCGGATGCACAACCCGCTCGATGTATTGCAGGCGAACGCGATGGGGGCACTGCGCATAGTGCTTGAGAAGCGTCGGCGAGATATTGACTTTGACCTGGCCCGCCCGCACAAACGGAACCGGCTGCCGGATCGAAAATCCGTTCGATGAATCGCGCGCGGAGTGCATCCACGTCCTCGTCCACGTATCCTGTGCCAGCATGAGCTTGGGTCCCGGAGTCCGATAGGGCGAGAATACCAGCTTTCACCTGCACGCTGCATCCCGAACCTTCAACCGCCATCCTGGAAGCTGCCCCAAACCGGTCCTTCGCCGTCATCCCGAGCAGCCATTCGCTGTCATCCCGAGCAACGCGAGGGACACGTGTGCATACAGCACGTCTGGCCTGATGCGGACATCGATAACCACTGGGCGTTCCCGAGGTCACACCATGTCAGCAGCCGTATCGAGCAGCCGTATCGAGCAGCCGCGTCGGGCAGCGGCGGCGGATCTCGATGCGGAGAACGTGGCGGGACGTGTAGGGAATCCGGTGGAACGCTGGTATTCGCCGGCAAGCTGTAGGGGACGACTTCCCACAGGAATGTCGTCCCGATCGGGCGGAAAGACTGCCTTGCCAGCGGCACCGCAGGCGGCGCTGCGTGATCGGCGCCTGCGGTGCCGGTTCACCTGCCAGTCGACTCGACTTCGCTCGACCGAATTCCGCATCAGGTGCGCAGGTTGGGAAATATCCACTGCAGAAGTGCCAGAAATGGCAGGACGAGGATGCCGCCAAAGAATACGATCCGATCGAGCAGCGGGAAGAGTGGCTGCTCCGGCCAGCGCGGCCATGCGGTAAGTGCGACCGCCAGCAGGACCACCGGCAATGCCAGCATCGAGGTCACTCCCAGCAACCCAACCATCAGCAGACCGATGCTCAGGCCAAGGGCGTTCCACAGGACGAAGAGACCTTCACGGGTAAGGGCGGTCGGGAACAGACTCGCGACCAATCCGCACACCAGCAAGGTAACCGCAAGCAGCAGGCTGTAGCTGAAGGCGTACACCACCGATTCGGTGCCGAACAGATGCACGCCGCCGAGGACCCCGAGGGTGAGCAGGATCATCAGGGACGCGAACGGGGACCGTCGCAACCGGTCCATATCAGGCGTCGACGTCTCGTCCTCAGGGGAAGTGGGAGGTGATTTCTCAGCCGCGTCAGCGCCTGCAGTGGCACCTGCGGGGGCACCTGCCGGTGTGCTCGCTGAGCCGGGTGAGGGGACGATGATGGTAGGTCGGGCCACGATGAATGCACCTGGAATCTGCACGAAGCCGCATCGCGGTGATCGTCTGCGCGGCTGCGCTCATTCTATCCTGCACTGCACTGCACTGCACTGCGCGGTCGGATGCCAGCGATCATCATCCTCCCTATCCTCCCTGGTGGGTCAGGTGTGCCCGAATGGCTCGATCGTCTTGTCACCGCGACGTCAGGAACGTTAGGAACGCCAGCGTCATCAGTGACTGCCACGGCGCCCCCGCTCGCGAACGTCGTGAAGCGACGACCCGATCAGCATCGAGGATGATCGCGAGTGCTTCGGGGTCACGATCCGCTGGGAATGATAGATCCCGCGATGGCCGGAGATCGTGTAGGCGACGAACACCGCGATGCCGAAGTAGATGATCCCGGACGTGCTGAAAAGTTCGGCGCCCATGATCACGCAGGCGAACGGCGTGTTGGCCGCCGCCGCAAACACGGCAATGAAGCCCAGCGCCGCGAGGAACTCCGGGGACATCCCAAGCGGATTCGCCAGCGTCACACCGAGCGTCGCGCCGATCACGAAGAGCGGTGTCACTTCACCGCCCTTGAACCCGACACCAAGAGTGATGGCGGTCAGAATGAGCTTGAACAGGAAGGCAAACGTGGGGATCGAGGCGCCGGAGAAAGCGTCCGTCAGCAGCGGCAGACTGAGTCCGTTGTAGATCCGCGTGCCGAATGCAAGCGTCACGCCGATCACCACGAAGCCACCGAGAAACGTTCGCCAGATCGGATGGGGAACGATCCGCCTCGAAACATGCTCGACGAACGCCGTCATCTCGCTGAAGAGCAGGCTTGCCAGTCCGAAGGCGATGCCGGCGACCGTGACCAGCACCACCGACGAGATGCCGAGTTCCGGCAGCGCCGGGTGAATGCTGTAGTGGGCGTGGGCGATACCGAGGTAGCTGACGGTCAGATCACCGGCGACGGCGGCGATCAGGCAGGGAATCAGTCCGTCATACCGCATTCCCCCGATCGCGAGCACCTCCATCCCGAACACTGCCCCGGCCAGCGGCGTCCCGAAGACACTCCCGAAACCGCCGCTGATGCCGCACATCAGCAGGATCGTAAGATGAGCGGGACTGAGCTTCAGGTAACGCGAGAGCCAGCTGGCGATCGCCCCGCCCATCTGCACCGCGGTTCCTTCCCGACCCGCCGAGCCACCGAAGAGGTGCGTGACGACGGTGCTGATCAGCACCAGCGGGAACATGCGAAGCGGAACCCGGTTGACCTCATCGGCAGAATTGATCTGATCGAGCAGGACGTTGTTGCCGCCTGCTGCCGATTTGCCGTAACCCGAGTACGCCCAGGCGATGCCGGCCCCGGCGAGCGGCAGCAAAAAGAGTAGCCAAGGTGTCTCGGTTTGCCATTCGGTTGCGATTTTGAGGGATTCGAGCAGCAGCCCGCTTGCGAGTCCACTTGCGATTCCGACAGCCAGAGCGAGCAGCGAACCGGTCACCAGCCATTGACGTTGACGTTGACGTTCCATGCGACATCCTTCGCGGTTGCCGGAGGGCACAGAGAAGCTCCGGCGCGTGATACGCGAGGAGTCATCAGCACACGTAACGGGAGCGTGCGGTCAATGGCGAACCCCATCGCCCTCTTGGTCTGTCCCTCGTGATGCTACGCGACGCGACGCATTTGGACAATCCCGGCAGCGCCGTTCGCCCTCCCTTCGTCCTGCTGGTCCCGAACCCCATCGCCCCATGGTCCTGACGACCGCTCCGCGCGCTCATCCTCACTGTCAATCGAGCAGACCTTCCGAGCCTTCGCCTGTTCCTGACTCGTCCCCGACGTATTCGCTGGCATGCCGGTGTGGATGTTGGCAGGGCCGTCACCATCACTGCCGGGACCCTGGGTGGTGTCATGCGTTTTCCCTGCGCATGAAACTCTACATTTGCTTCAGTAACCTGGTGTAGGCTTCTTTCATCCCCATGTAGTGGGGATGAACCGATGCTCGCCGAGCCGGGATAGTGGTCCCCACGAAGTGGGGATGGAGAGGAGACCGTTCATATGAACAGTCTCCTCTTGACTTTTCAGCGCTTAAGCCTCATTCTTGAAATCAAGCAGAATTTCTTAGATGCTAGCCGAACCTACACGCGGAGCAAGAGATGATTTTCCTTACCAGACCGAGTCGAATCATAGAACGAGCGCTTCTGCTGAAGATAACTGTCATGTCGAAGGAAGCTGCGTTCAGCTTTGAACGGCGGCTGATTGAAGCGGACTCGAAAACTGATATCACTCTGGAAGACCAATCTCCAGCTCCCCTTCCGAGCCAGCCTAACCCGCGCAAGATAGGGTTCAGGACCAAGGACTAAACCCTAATGTCCAAGCGAGCATCATTGCTACCTCCAGCCTACAGCGGTATTCGAAATAGTTGCCCATCTGTAGGGAACGGCCTTGTGCCGTTCCGATCGGCCGCAGGCCGATATCTGGAAACACGTCTGCACCTACCACGACAACCATTTTGGATTTCGCTCTAAGCTCAATGCTTAGGCTGGAGGTAGCAATGATTGCTTTGCTCCGGGTACGGTGCCAACGCGCCTATTCTCAAATTTTTCACGCTGGATATACGTGAAATTACGGACGCCGGTGTCCTCCTGCAACCTGCATGATGAGATCAGAATTCAATGCGACGTGGTGGATGGCATCCGGCAGGAAGAGACCCTTGACAGGTCGGCAAGGAACCATTCACCATGTAAATAGATCACATGTTCTTATCCGAGCGCGAACAACATACATCTTGCGGATACACGTCGAGATCGATTCGTCGTATCCGCCGCGCCGCGCCGTGATTTTTCCGGGACCCAAGCATGACTCGATTGATTACTGTCTGATGCGTGACAAAACGTATCGGGGAGGCGTACCTTGTCGTACCCGATTCTTGAGGCCGAGGTCTCTCAATCACTGATCTGGAAACTGTGGGCGAAAACCGATCGCTCGGACCAAACGCGTTGGCATGCCCTCCCGTATCATCACATCGAAGTCGGCGCCGTTGCCCACGTGCTCTGGACGGACGTCCTCCCTCTCGCCAGGAAGCAGGAATGGGCCGATCTGCTGGGCGTCGATATCGACCTCGCTGGTCGCTGGCTCGGGTTCATCACCGCCATTCACGATCTCGGAAAAGTGTCCATAACCTTTCAGTCGCTGGTCGCTCAGCAGCGGGAACGGATTGCCGGTGCGACGGACGGCCTCCTTCGACTTCCCGGCAAACTGGACCATACGCAGAAGCACGGCGTCATCAGTACCCACATATTGCCCGATATCCTGACCGACCGGTATGAACTCACGCGACACGCGGCGCGGCGATATGCGATTGTCACCGGCGGCCATCACGCCGTGATGGCGACGCAAAGCCAGTTGAACGCCGTCACGGATGACTCCGCGCGTCTGGTCGGCGACGGCATCTGGGGCGATCTCCAGCAGGAACTCGTCGATTGGCTCTGGCAGGCATTCGAACTTCCAGATGAACTCCCGGCCTCGATTCGCACGACGATCCTCTCTTATCAGGATGCGCTCTGGCTGGCTGGGCTGATCTCCGTCGCCGACTGGATCGGCTCCGATGAGAAACACTTCACCTTCCAGACAGTACCCGCATCGAATCCTGTTGTCGCGCGGAATCAGGCCGAAGTCACTTCACGGGAAGCGTTACTACAGGCCGGATGGTTCTATCAGCCGCTCGATATCCCCTGCGACACCCTGACCGAAACCTTTTGCTTCATCAAGAACCCCTTCCTCGCCCAGAACGTGGCGCTGGACGCGATCCGGAGCATGGCCTCACCCGGTATCGCCGTTGTCGAATATCCGATGGGATGGGGCAAGACCGAGATCGCCCTCTGGATCGCGGCCTACTGGGCGAAACATTGTGGCATCCCTGGCTTCTACATCGCGATGCCGACGATGACGACCTCCGACCAACTTCATGCTCGTGTCCGCGAACACTTCATGCGACATGCCACCGATGACGTCAACCTGCAACTTCTGCATGGTCAGGCGGCGCTCCGGGTCGACAAGAAGCTTGCCTCACAACTCTTGCAGGGGGTTGGCAATCTGAGCATCCAGGACGAAGCGGCGGATACGGATGAGGATGAGAATGCGAACATCACCCAGGCGGAGACTGCGGCAGATCCCGAAGCTCGTAGCCATCACGGTGAACCCCAGCGCGATCCGGTCCAACGAGCGAGTTGGTTCACCAAACGGAAGCGCGGTCTGCTCGCGACGTACGGTGTCGGCACCGTCGATCAGGCGCTGCTCGCCATTCTCCAGAGCAAGCACTTCTTCGTGCGTCTGCACGGGCTCTCCGGGAAAACGATCATCTTCGACGAGGTCCATGCCTACGACACCTACATGTCTTCGCTCTTCGATGAGCTGCTGACCTGGCTCGGCGCGCTCGGATCGCCGGTTGTGATCCTCACCGCGACACTGCCACGGGAACGAACGCGCCAGTTGATCGCCGCCTACAACAAGGGCGCGGGCTGGACCACTGATCCGGTTGCCATCGCGACCTACCCACGCATCACCACCAGCGACAACACGCGCATGCAATCCATCTCCAGTCCAATCGATCCGGCCACCAGCCGCTCGATTGCGCTCCGCGCGATGCCCTCGGACATCGGCGATGAAACCGCGATGTGGGACATGATCGGCACGCAACTCGATCACCGCTTGCGAGAAGGCGGCACCGCTGCGTTGATCTGCAACACCGTCAAGCAGGCGCAGCATGCCTATCAGGTTCTCCGGCGGTGGTTCGATCCCACGAAGCACGAGATCGACCTCTTTCACGCCCGCTTCCGCCAGCTTGAGCGCGGGATGATCCAGGAGCGCGTGCTCCGCGAGTTCGGCAAGGAGACGCATGGCGACAACAGCAAGCGCATCCGGCCGGCGCGAAAGATCGTGATCGCGACCCAGGTGATCGAGCAGTCGCTTGATCTCGATTTCGACATCATGATCTCGATGTTTTGCCCCTCCGACCTCCTGTTGCAGCGCGCCGGTCGCTTGCAACGGCATCGCGGGACGGATGTGTTGCGACCAGACGGTCTTCAGCATCCGGAACTCTGGCTCGCGGGGTATCGCGACGATGACGGACGAGGACCCGGTTTCCTGCCTGGCTCTCGCTCCGTCTACGGGCAGCATGTCCTGCTTCGGTCCTGGCTCGCCTTGCGAGAAACGACTGAAGTTGTCATTCCCGATGACGTGGAAGCCCTGATCGAGGCGACCTATGCCGCCGATGTCGATGTGCCCTCCGAGCTCGAAGCGGTGTGGGAGAAGAGCAAATCAACGTTTCTCCGCAAGGAGCACGATGACGAACGCAAGGCCTGTCTCGCCTACATCCCGAAGCTGGAAGCCGATCGGCCGGAACGGCACAAGGACGCACTCGGAAAACTCACGTTCGTTGGAGCAGAGCAGGACGATGATCCGACCCTCCATCCGGACGCCCTCGCCCGGACACGGTTGGGACCACCGAATGTCAACGTCGTGATTCTCAAACCGGACGAGGCGAAGAGGCTCGCGGCGGCGATCTCTGCGGATACCGAGCGGCTCGAATTCTGGCAGATCCGTGAGCTGCTCAAGCGGTCCGTATCGCTCTCGGATGCGCGGATTGTCCGGGCACTTCGCCACCAGCGCATTCCTCCCGCTTGGGAGGAGACATCGTTCTTGCGCAACCACCGATTGATCGTGCTCGACGAGCAAAACCGTTTTCGAGTGGAGGGAGACGAAGGGTTCTGGCTGGAGTTGCACCCGGTGCTGGGGGTTCTGTTTGGTCGTCCGGACGACATGCTGGAAGAAAAGGAGGATGCTCGATGACTGATGCTGGTACATCATCCCGTGGAACACCAGGGATGGTCGCGCGTCATGCGTTCAATCTGGTCCACGAACCATGGCTGCCCGTCACGCTGTTGGACGGAAGCACGACCACGTGGGGACTCGTCGAGTTCTATGCGCGGGCACACGAGGCGCGTGGCCTCAACGAGCCGTCACCGCTGACCTACACTGCGGTCATGCGCTATCTCCTCGCCATCCTGCACCGGGCAACGAACGGCCCCATTGATGCTCAGGACTGGGCGGAACGCTGGCACGCCGGGCTGTTCGAGCGAGCGGAGATCGACGCGTATCTCGCGAAATGGGAGCATCGATTCGGCCTCTTCGATTCGCAGCGGCCCTTCGCCCAGGCCGGACCCGAGTTCGCGCAGAAGGAATTAAGCCCGATCACCCGTCTCTTCATGGAGCGAACGAGTGGCAACAACCCGACGCTCTTCGATCACGCCTGGGATGCCAACCCGCCCGCGATGTCCGCCGCGGAGGCCGCGCGCGCATTGCTGACCGCCCACGGATATGCCTTTGCCGGATCGGGCGGTAAGTTCTTCAACAGCACCCTCATTGCTGGGTACAGCATCCTCTTCGAAGGATCGAATCTTTTCGAAACGCTGATGCTGAACCTGCAGGAGTATTCGGACGATGCGCCCGCCGGATTGCAACGGCATGGCGATCGGGACAAGCCCTGGTGGGAGCTGGAGATCGATCCCCAGGTCGAGCGCGGCGGCAGTCTGCCGCTTGGCCTGACTGACCTTCTCACCTGGCGGAGCCGGTACATCCGGTTGCTGCCCGAACCCGATGGGAGTATCCGTCACGTCTACTACGACCAGCGCTTTCAACTACGCGACAGCGGGATTCGCGATCCGTTCAAGCGCTATGGGCAAGCTGCGAGTGGTCCCAGCAAAGACCAGTTCTTTCCCAAGAACTTCGTCGCCGGGCGTGCGCTCTGGCGCGACAGCTTCGCCCTGATCGAACGTCAGGAAGAGGATGACCCTCAGCCCGCCGACATTCGCCCAACTCCAGTCATCGTTTCGTGGATCGCGGAAGCGATGCATGCGCTGGAGGTGGAATACGGGTTGCCCCGCCTCGTCCCAACACTGATCGCGACGGGATTGGTGAACAATCAGGCCAAGATCGATCTCTGGCGGATGGATCGCTTGCCACTCCCTGTCGCCGTGCTCAACGAGGGTGCCCGCCGCCTTCGGGTGCGCGATGCGGTCGCGGTCGCCAAGGACGTCCGCGATGCTCTCTACCGAGCGGGGACCACTTTTGCGATCGAGGCGCTTACGCTCGGGGAGCGCAGCCCGGATCCCAACGACGTCACCCGCGAACGCGCGGCGCTCAAGCTCGACGAGCGCTACTGGTCCCGGCTCGATGCCCCGTTCCAGCGCTTCATGATCGATCTCGCCGGTGCCGAAGATATCGAAGCACCCGTCCGGCAATGGAAGGACGGGTTGCGCGACATCGCACGCTCGGCCTTCACGGAGGCGACCACCTCCGCCGGATTGGATAGCCGCTGGTTCCGGGCGCAGGCGATCGGAGCGCATGCATTGGCGCGTCAACTCGGGAAGGTCCTGAGTGATGAAGCAACAACGACTCGCGAACCGCGAGTGGAGGTGAAGGTCTGATGTCCAGCATCGATACCGCGAGCGAGAACGAGGTAGCAACGTCTCCCACTATTGCCGAGCCGCCACCGAAATCATTCGGGCAGATTGCCTTTGGCTTGGCGAAATATCTCTCATCGCTCGCGACCGACGAGAACCGGGATCGCGCCAAACTGGCGGCACTCCGGCGAGGTTTGGGGAAGGAGAACGGGTGGGATCCGCAACTGGCGAGCATCGTGAATCCGAGAATCGGAGATATTGCCGAGCGCCGGACCACCATCTGCTATCAGGTCGCCGCCCTGTTCGGGCTGCATCCGGTCGGCTGGCCGCGCGCGAGTGGCGATTCCGACACCGAGCGCTATCAGAACCGGACATTCGGACGCTCGCTTCATCTCTACGCCGTCGACAAGTCCAAGAGCAGCGGCACGCTCGAGGACATCAAGCAACCTCTCGATCGACGGCTGATGGCACTGCTGAATGCGGACAGCGACGACGTGTTCGACCACCTTCGATATGCCGTCAGCCTCTTGCGGGGAACGGAAATCCCCGTCGATTGGGGCAAGTTGATGCTCGATCTCGATCGCTGGGATGAGCCGGATCGGAGCGTCCAACGCACCTGGTCGCGTGCCTGGTGGCCCGCTCCGCCATGGGTGGATGGCGGCACCGGGGTTCCGTCGTCCGAATCGACCACATCAGGGGGGATGGACGCGGAAGCAGGCGCGTAGCCCGGAGTCATCCCGAACGCCCTACGTCATCTCGAGCGAAGTCGAGAGATCTCGTTCGGCAAGGGCCTTTCCGGAAGAGATTTCTCGACAAGCTCGAAATGACGAAACCCGAAGCCTCGGAGCCCCGGCAGCGGAAGACTCTGGCGAAGAATCCGGGTTGGCTCGACAGTGGGTCCCAAACGATATTCCGTTCCACACATTCATTGCTACAGGAGAGAGACCGATGATTCTCGAGCTTCACGTTCTTCAGAATATCGCCCCAGCCAACCTCAATCGTGACGACACCGGGTCGCCCAAGGACGCGATCTTCGGTGGCTATCGCCGGGCGCGCGTCTCCAGCCAGGCCTGGAAGCGCGCGATCCGCAACTCGTTCGCCGATGACGTCCTGCTGCCCAGAGAGCACCTTGCCGTCAGAACGAAGCGGGCCGTCGACGCAATCACGGATCAACTCGTAGCGCTCGACCGTCCGCGAGAAGTATCGGCTCAGATTGCGGACAGTCTGCTGCAAGGGCTTGGCCTCAAGACGGATGCGGACAGCAATGGCGAGCTGCTCACCCAGTACCTGCTCTATCTCGGCACCGAGGAACTGAATCACCTTGCCGAACTCGCCGATCAGCATTGGGATCTGCTGGCGACAGCCGTCGAGAAGACGAAGGGAACCACAGGCCGGTCGAAGAAGGATGCCAAGGCGGACGTTCCCGAGGAGGTCAAGAAAGCGACGCTTGCCATCCTGGATGGTGGCAAGGCCGCCGACCTCGCGCTCTTCGGCCGCATGCTCGCCGATCTCCCCGGCAAGAACATCGATGGCGCCGCGCAGGTCGCTCACGCGATCTCGACCCACGCCGTGGAGTTCGAGTTCGATTTCTATACGGCGGTTGACGACCTCAACACGGAGGAAGAAACCGGCGCCGGCATGATGGGGACCGTCGAGTACAACTCCGCGACGTTCTATCGCTACACCAATGTCGATGTGAGCCAGCTGACGAAGAATCTTCAGGGGGACGCGGATTTGGCGGATGCGACCCTTCGCGCCTATGCCGAAGCCTTCCTGACTGCCTTGCCGACCGGCAAGCAGAACAGCTTCGCCGCCCAGAATCCACCCTCCTTTGCCGTCGCCATCGTCCGCGACAAGGGCCGCTGGTCGCTCGCTAATGCCTTTGTGAATCCCGTCCCCACACGCAAGGGCGATCTCGTTGCCAATTCGATCCACGCCCTCGCCGAGTATTGGGGAGGACTCGCCGACATGTATGGCGCCGATGGCATTCATGCGACGCCAGTGCTCATCGATCTCTGCTACAGCAAGGACGCCACGGGGTTCGATGCACCGTCCTCCGGCATGACGGGCTGGCTCGATGACATCAGTGCATCCCTGGCTCAGGCGAATGGACAGTCCTGATGAGCGACCAACCAGCCTATACCCTCCTGTTGCGGCTGGCCGGGCCGTTGCAGAGTTGGGGCACGAGCAGTCGCTATACGGAGCGCGACACCGGCTATGAGCCGTCCAAGAGCGGCGTCATCGGCCTGCTCGCCGCGTCGCTTGGCATCCCTCGGGATGGTGATCTCACGCAGCTGGCCACAATGCAGATGGGCGTGCGCGTCGATCAGGAAGGGGTTCCCGGCTACGACTTTCAGAGCGCCGGTGCAGGCGATGACCACCCGGGAATCGCGATGGCGAAGGACTCCGAAAGTCAGATCGCGACCCGGCAACGCATTTTGAAGGCCGGAGGCACGTTGCTGGACAGTCAGCGCGGAAAGGCGTCGATTTCCCGGCGCTATTTCCTGCAGGATGCCGTCTTCCTCGTCGGACTGGAGGGCGATGATCTCGCCTTCCTGACCGGCCTCGACGCGGCGTTGCGCGCACCCGTCTACCCGATCGGGCTTGGACGGCGCAGCTACGTCCCCTCCGTTCCCGTCGCGATGCCTCCCACGGATGAGTTCCCGACCGGGATCCGCCACCTGGGTCTCGCGGATGCGCTCGTCGCGGAACCCTGGCCGGTCTCCCGCATCAACGACCGCGCCTTTCGGCAGTTGTCCGGCAAGGTGCGCCGCTTCGTGCTCGAATCGACCAATGCTGCTGGCACGATCCGCAACGATCAACCGATCGGGGCCGCCTTCTCCACCCGGGTCTTCGGTCCCCGTATCGTCGAGTTCCAGCAATGGAGCACACCCATCGAGAGGAATCCCGAATGACCGGACCCGATCTGCTACCCGATCTGCTCGCTCCGATCCGCACCATCGATCCCGCCACCAGCGAGCTCTATCTTTCCCGCCTGGAACTCAACCGGCGTAACCGGCTCGTCCATCAGGAAATCGCCGACAGCCAGGCGTTTCACCGGCGCCTGCTCGATGCCTTTCCGCGCGTGAGCGACGAGGCCTCACACGCCGCCCGTTCCGCGCACGGGATCCTCTACCGGCTGGAATCGATCTCGGGGGATGCCGGCGCCGTCGTCGCGCTCGTCCAATCGGTCAGCATCCCCGACTGGTCCGTCCTCCCACCCGACTACCTGCACCAGCATGAAGGAGATGCGTGGGACGCGTGGGACATGCGGGATGCGCGGGGCCGTGAACCCGTGCCGGTCAAACCCACCGGCGAACGCTATCGCGCCATCGGCGGGGGTGACGTGCTCCGCTTCCGGTTGCGTTCCAACCCGACGAAGAAGATTCACACCACCGCGGAGAATCACACCCCAGGCAAGAAGCCGACGGGACCCAACGGCACGCGCAAGCCACTGCGGCAGGAGGAGCTTCCGGAGTGGATCGCGCGCAAGGGTATCCAGCACGGATTCTCCGTCCTCGAGATTCGCGATCAGCCGGATCCCGTCAGCGGCAAGGAGCAGATCGGCCGGAAGCCGTCCGAGAGCCCGGGACATCGCCAGATGACCCACGCCGCCGTCCTCTTTGAGGGCGTGCTGGAGGTGACCGATGCCGGCCTCTTCCGGGTCGCGCTCTGGCAGGGTATCGGCCCCGCCAAGGCCTACGGCTTCGGTCTGCTCTCCATCGCGCCCATCGCTCCCCGGAGGTAAGCCATGTCCAGCATGAACCTTCGGTCATTGCCGAAAACGCGAGACAGCTGGTCGTATCTGTACGTCGACAAGTGCCGGATCGACGTCGAAGCCAAGGCGATCGCGATCCAGGATGTTCGTGGCAGCACGCCCGTCCCGATCGCCTCGATCACCCTCCTCATGCTCGGGCCGGGCAGTACCATCACCCACGCCGCCGTGCGGGCGTTGGCGGATAACGGCTGCCTGATCACCTGGACCGGCGAACACGCCGTTCGCTTCTATGCGATGGGCTCCGGCGAGACGCGCTCGGCGAAGAACCTCTACCGGCAGGTCGCCCGCTGGGCGGATCCCGTTCAGCGGCTCGACGTCGCCAAGGCGCTCTACAAGCTGCGCTTCGATGACGACTGGAACACGGGTTTCACCCTCCAGCAATTGCGCGGCATGGAAGGTGCCCGCGTTCGTGATTCCTATGCCCTGATGAGCGAGATCACCGGCGTTCCCTGGTTCGGGAGAACCGTCGGCGCGGGCGACTGGGCAAGCCAGGACCCCGTCAACCGCGCGCTCTCGGCCGCCAACAGCGCCCTCTATGGCGTCTGCCATGCAGCGATCGTCGCCGCCGGCTATTCGCCCGCGATCGGATTCATCCACACCGGCAAGCAGCTCTCGTTCGTCTACGACATCGCGGATCTCTACAAGACCGAGGTCTCGATACCGGCAGCATTCGCTACGGTCGCCGAGAGCACCGAGGATCTGGAAGGCCGGGTGCGGCGGTCCTGCCGCGATGCCTTCGCCGAAGCCCGAGTACTGCATCGCATCGTCGATGACATCGAGATCGCCATGCTGGCAGCCCATGGATCGACCGAGAGTGACGCCTATGCGGCGGTTGCCGCTGCTCCCGGTGGTCTGTGGGATCCGGTCGAAGGCGTCGTTCCTGGCGGTGTCAACTACGCCGATGGCACCGTTGAATGGACCGGTGGCGAGACGACGCCCGAAGAGGAACCGTCATGATGGTGCTCGTCCTCGAGAAGGTTCCCGCCTCGCTGCGGGGAGAGCTGACGCGCTGGTTGCTCGAACCGAAGACCGGCGTCTTCGTTGGTCGGGTCTCGGCGCAGGTGCGGGATCTGCTTTGGGAGATGGTCGAGGACAAGCTGAAACAGGGTGGCGGCTTCCTCGTTCATCAATCGGATGGCGAGCAGGGATTCAGCATGCGGCAGGTCGGTGTCACCAAGCGGGGACTGGTGGATTTCGAGGGCCTCACGCTCATCTGTCGACCGTCTGCCGAGACAGAAACGACGGACGAGCCGGTTCGCTATTGACAGGGATGGCTCGGGTGAGGGCGGAAATCGACGCCGGGACAATCCATTAAAAGGTTGCACGACACTTCGGGTGGTATTGACAGGGGCAAAGCCCGCAGGTATAAGGAAAGTGGAAGTGTAGTCCCCACGCACGTGGGGATGAACCGCGCGAGCGAGATTCGCCGTGGCCGCGTCGCCCCGTAGTCCCCACGCACGTGGGGATGAACCGGAAGAATGTGTAGTAGTCGCTGTAGTACCACTGTAGTCCCCACGCACGTGGGGATGAACCGGCCGCAATCAGGAGCGTGGTAACGGGTATCGGCGTAGTCCCCACGCACGTGGGGATGAACCGGCGGCATCGATGGCGGAGATGATGGCGGCGGCAGTGGTCCCCACGCACGTGGGGATGAACCGCCACCGATAGACCACGCCGTCCAGAGCGTCACGTGGTCCCCACGCACGTGGGGATGAACCGCCACCGATAGACCACGCCGTCGAGAGCGTCACGTGGTCCCCACGCACGTGGGGATGAACCGACGGTCGCCCAACACATGTGTATACGCGATCACGTGGTCCCCACGCACGTGGGGATGAACCGACCTGGGACCGGAAACCGGGCTACCAGGAGCTGTGGTCCCCACGCACGTGGGGATGAACCGGCAGCCGCCATTGACAGTAGTGCGGATTCAATGTGGTCCCCACGCACGTGGGGATGAACCGCCTCGACCCTCCAGCATGGACCGCGAAACCCGGTGGTCCCCACGCACGTGGGGATGAACCGAATGCACGCGGAAGGATCGGCAAGTATCGGCAGTGGTCCCCACGCACGTGGGGATGAACCGACCGGCGATGCCGGGGGTATGACTGGTTGGGCGTGGTCCCCACGCACGTGGGGATGAACCGACTCAATTCTCGATTCACTTCGATTCTGTAGAGTGGTCCCCACGCACGTGGGGATGAACCGTCGGACCAACAGTTACCAACGAATGCCGCGTTGTGGTCCCCACGCACGTGGGGATGAACCGGTGAGACGTGCGCGTTTTATTCACATGCTTCCGTGGTCCCCACGCACGTGGGGATGAACCGTCTCTCACAATGAGGACGCGACCATGAAGACGGTGGTCCCCACGCACGTGGGGATGAACCCTTCGACCCGGACGGCTCCGGTCCCCATATCCAGTGGTCCCCACGCACGTGGGGATGAACCGAGAAAGATGAAATTCGCGCGCGCGATCGTCGCGTGGTCCCCACGCACGTGGGGATGAACCGGGCGGCTTGCGTACGGCTTGGACGGTCCACGAAGCCGGTGACCGTGGTCCCCACCCGATACATCCGCTTCTGCACCACCGGTTGCAATCGCTCCGTTGGTACGATATGTTGGGATGTCGGCAATTCTCAACATAAGGGGCGTTTAAATGGTGCTGGCGTCAACCGCCGCGATCTCCGTTCGCAATCTGCGCAAGACATACGTCGTGCCCGAACGCGAAGGTGGCCTCGGTGCGGCCCTCAAGAGCCTGTTTCATCGCACCACACGCGAAGTGACCGCCGTCCAGGGCATCAGCTTCGACATCCAGCCCGGCGAGATCGTTGGCTTCCTCGGTCCCAACGGTGCCGGCAAAACCACGACACTCAAGATGCTCTCCGGTCTCCTTCATCCATCCGATGGTGAGGCGCATGTCCTCGGGTTCACCCCATGGGAACGCGATCGGGACTATCTCGGCAAGATGGCCCTCATCATGGGGCAGCGCAACCAGCTCGCCTGGGATATTCCCGTCATTGATTCCTATCGGTTGAACAAGGCGATTTTTCAGATCCCGGAAGCGGACTATAACCGCCGGGTCGACGAGCTGATCGACCTCCTCCTCCTCGAACTTGAAGAGCTCGTCCGCAAACCGGTGCGAAATCTCTCGCTCGGTGAGCGCATGAAGTGCGAGATCGCCAGTTCCCTGCTCCATCAGCCCAAGGTGCTCTTCCTCGACGAGCCGACGATCGGGCTCGATGTCCCCATGCAGCGCAAGATCCGCGCATTCGTCGCAGACTACAACCAGCGCACGAATGCCTCGATCATGCTGACGAGCCACTACATGGCGGATGTCGAGGCTCTCTGCGAGCGAGTCATCGTCATCCATCACGGCACACTGCTCTACGACGGTGGTCTGCCCGGTCTGATTTCCCGGTTCTCGCCGATTAAGACGATCGTGGTCGAATTCGAGGAAGGGGCCACGATCGCGGCCGAGCAACTCGCGAGCATTGAGGCGACCGGTGGCGAGATCGTCTCTCGCACCGAACACGGTCTGACGGTGCGGGCATCCAAGGCGGATACGCCCCGTGTCACGAGTCGGCTCCTCGCGGCGGTTCCGATCGCCGATCTCACGGTCGAGGATCCGCCCATCGAGGAGGTGATCGAACGCGTGTTTTCAAGCAAGGTCGGGGAAACAGGTGACCCAGGTGAGGCTGGCAACACGGACGAACCGGGCAATGCGCGCCAACCAAGCGGGATGAGCAAGGACACGGAAATCGTGTCGGAGACGGGCGCGGAAACGTCACGGCCAGTGGTGGCCTGATGGCGGAGACCACCCCTCCCACTCCACGCGCCCGTCCAGGTCATCGTCTGCGTCCGTGGGCGCTTGCCGAGTTCTATCTCGCCCGGTTCAAGATCGAAATCGCGATCAATGTCGCCTATCGTGGTGCAGCGCTTATCTGGCTCTTCAGCCTTATCATGCAGCCGCTCATTTCGCTCGTGGTCTGGCGCACCGTCGCCGACTCCCAGGGAGGCGCAGCGGGCGGCCTTACGGCAAGCGAGTACGCGGCCTATTTCATCGCCGTCATGATCGTCAACCAGCTCACGTTCATGTGGCACATGTGGGAGATCGAATGGCGGGTGCGATCCGGACTCTATTCCGCCATCCTCCTCCGTCCGATGCATCCGATCCACGAGGATCTCGTCGCCAACATCTCGTTCAAGGCGTTTACGCTCATTCCGCTGATTCCGATCGCGATCATCTTCAGCTTCGTCTTCGACGCCAGATTCGCGACGTCGGCAATGGATGTTGTGGCCTTCGTTCCGGCTGTCATCCTGGCGCTCGGACTTCGCTACGTCATCGAATGGGCGCTTGGGTTGATCGCCTTCTGGGTGACGCGCGCATCCGCCTTTCACCAGTTCTATGCCTCCGTCTCGTTCTTTCTCGCGGGGCAGGTCGCGCCGCTGTCGCTCTTTCCGGAACCGGTCCGGATCATCGCGTCGATCCTTCCCTTCCGCTGGATGCTCTATTTCCCGGTCGAAGTGCTCCTCGGCCGTCTCGACGGCCGCGAGATCCTGACCGGGCTCGGCATCCAAATCGTCTGGCTCACGACTGCGATCATCATCATGCGCTTCACATGGACGCGGGCGGCGAGTCGCTACTCGGCCGTCGGTGGCTGACATGGCATCGACGGCGTCTTGGTCATGTACATACCGGGCAGCCGCATCCGGGCAGCCGCATCCGGCATCCGGTTGAACGTCACGGCAAGCTGTAGGGGCGGACTTCCCGCAGGAATGTCCGCCCGATCGACCTCGGGTCGATACTCCAAGCGTTCTGCATGGATAACGTCCGCAGTGCCGTTCACCCACCATTCAACTAACCGGGTTCCCTGTCAGTCGCGAGGTAGACCATGCACACCCTGATCGTCATGCGGACCTATCTGAGACTCGGCCTGCTCAACATCGTCCAGTACCGTGCCAACGTGTTCTTCGAGCTGATTGGTGTCTTCACCTTTCTGGCTACGTCGATCCTGGGTCTCGCGATCATCTTCAACCAGACCTCGAATCTCAACGGCTGGAGCGCCAACGCGCTTATCTCGCTGATCGGCATTCAGATCATGATCGGAGGCTGTATTGGCTTCGTGATTCGCCCCAGCATGCAGAAACTGATGGAGAACATCCGCCTCGGCACGCTGGATTTCATGCTGACCAAACCCGCCGATTCGCAAGTCATGGCCAGCATGCAGCAGGTCGAGGCAGGATCGCTCGTGGAGATCGTCGTCGGCTTCATCGTGATGGTGATCGGCATCTCGCGCATCGGCGCCGCCGTGGGTGTGGATGATGCGCTCCTCTTCATCATCACGCTCTCCTGCGGCGTGACCATCGTCTACTGCTTCCTGCTGATTCTCTCCACACTGGCATTCTGGTTCGTGAAACTGGATAACGTGCTCGTCATCTTCGGCACCACCTTCAATGAGGCCGGACGTTGGCCGATCGGCATCTATCCCGGCTGGCTCCGCGTCTCGCTCACATTCCTTGTGCCCGTCGCCTTCGCTGTTACCGTTCCTGCCGAGAGCCTGAGCGGTCGCGTCAGCACGCTCTCTGTCCTCCTCGCGATCGGGCTCGCCGCCGGCTTCGCGCTCTTCTCGCGCTGGTTCTGGCGGTTTGGCCTCAAGCACTACACTGGCGCTTCCGCCTGATTGCTCCGGCATCCGGTGACCTTCGCGAGCATCTGCCTACGGGCAGCCGCGTCGGGCAGCCGCGTCCGTGCGTCATGCGTCAGGTCTCGTGGTCCAGCCGAGCGAGTCCCTGACGGTGCCACTCGCCAGATTCCAGACCTCTCCGCATAGTTGGCCGCGTTAACGGTTAGTTGATGAATTGGCCCCCCGTTGAGAGCAGAATGTACCTGCTGGACACCATCTGTGCCGAGTATTTTATCAGTCTGGCGGTCCGCGACGGCTATCTCGATCAGGTGGCGCACGAACCGTACTTGTCAGAAGGGTTCTCTATGAAACACGTGGTCTCTTCGTTCTCGATCGTCTCGATGTTCGCAGTGCTTGCAATGCTTTTTGCCCCGATGGCGAGCGCGCAGGATTCGATCACCCTCAATGGGGCAGGATCGAGCTTCGATAATCCCCTCTTCTCCAAGGCATTCAGCGAATACACGAAAATCAATCCCGGCGTCCGGGTCAACTATCAGTCAGTCGGGTCCGGCGCAGGCATCAAGCAACTGACCGAGAAGACCGTCGATTTCGGGGCCAGCGATGCGCCCATGACGGACGATCAGCTCAAGGCCGCTGGTGGCCCCGATGCTGTCATCCACGTCCCGGTGACACTTGGTGCGGTTGCCATCACCTACAACCTGCCCGGTCTCTCCGCTCCGCTGAAACTCGATGGAGCAACGCTCGCGGCGATTTTCGAGGGCACCATCACCAAGTGGAACGACGATGCGATCAAGAAGCTGAATGATGGCGTCGACCTGCCAGGGACGGACATCGCCGTCGTCGAGCGCTCGGACGGATCTGGTACGACAAATATCTTCACCACCTATCTCGCCAGTGTCAGCAGCGACTGGAAGGACAAGGTCGGCGTCGGTCTGTCCGTCAAGTGGCCAGTCGGGATCGGCGCCAAGGGATCCGAAGGCGTCGCCGGTCAGGTCGGCCAGCTTGAAGGCGCGATCACCTACGTCGAACTTAGCTACGCAGAGCAGAACAAGCTGGCAACAGCCGATGTCCAAAATTCGGCCGGCAGCTTTGTCGCTCCCAGCGCCAAAGGCGCCACCGCATGTGCCGCCGCCTCGGCGTCGAAGCTCCCCACCGATCTCCGTGTCATGATCGCCGGATGCACGGGCAGCGATGCCGCCATTTATCCGATCTCAGGCTTCAGCTGGGTCGTCCTGGCGACGAATCAGACGGATCCCGCCAAGGGCGCCGCCCTCGTCGGCCTCCTCGATTGGCTGATCCATGACGGTCAGCAATATGGTGCCGACCTCTCCTACGCACCGCTTCCCAATGCGGTCGTTGAGCAGGCGACGGCCCGGTTGCAGCTGGTGACCGCGAATGGTCAGCCGCTCCTTGCCGGAACCCCATCGGCATCTCCAGCGGCCTCCCCGGCCAGCTAACACAGCTGTCGATCATCACAGGGACGACCCCCAGGGGTCGTCCCTGTGATGCGCTTTTTACATGGTTTTACATGGTTCATATGAATCGAGCGACCAACCGTGGGCGATGTACAGCAGGAGACACTGACCGGGCTTCAACCACGTCAGTCCTTCCAGCAGAAACCACTCCAGCGGCTTTCGTTTATCACCCCCGACCGGACCTTCGAATGGGTCCTCGCTGTCTTGGCAGTACTCACGACCGCACTGGTGTTCCTGATCGCCTTCGAGTTGTGGCAGGGTTCGGCCGCCGCCCGCCATGCGTTCGGTTGGCGGTTCATCACCAGTTCCGAGTGGGACCCGGTCAATGGCCTCTTCGGTGCGGCGCCGTATATCTTCGGGACGCTCGTGACGTCCGCCGTCGCCCTTCTCCTCGCAGCTCCGATCGGTGTCGGGACGGCGATTTTTCTCACCGAACTGGCACCCCGCTGGATCAGGTCGGTGGTCGGATTCCTGGTCGAGATGCTGGCGGCCATCCCCAGCGTGATCTATGGGTTGTGGGCGCTGTTTGCCCTTGTGCCCATCGTTCGCCATCATGTCGAACCAAGTCTCAATCGCTGGTTCGGCGTACTTCCGTTCTTCCAGGGCCCCGCCTATGGCGTGGGTCTGCTCTCCGCGAGCCTCGTCCTCACCATCATGGTTCTTCCAACCATCACCTCGATCTCGCGGGCCGTGCTCGAGCGCACGCCAGAAGATCAACGCTTTGCGGCCTATGCGCTTGGTGCCACGCGCTGGGAGGTGATCCGCAATGTGACGGTGCCCCATGCCAGAAGCGGCATCATCGGCGCCCTCATCCTGGGACTGGGACGTGCCCTCGGTGAAACCATGGCGGTCACGATGGTGATCGGCAACCGGGGCAGCATCACCTCTTCGCTGTTTGCCCTCGGTGACACCATGGCATCGGTGATCGCCAATCAGTTCAGTGAAGCGGATTATGACCTCTACACGTCGGCACTGGTCGAAATCGGGCTGTTGCTCTTTGTCGTTACGGTGATCCTGAACGTCGGTGCCCGGTTCTTGGTTTCCCGGATCGGCGGCCAGCAATACGGTAGTGCCAGCGGCAATGCCAACGGCAATGTCAAGGGAGGAGCCTGATGAGCAGCACGGATGTGACGGGCTTGCCGCCACGATCTCGCAATCTCGCAGGCCGCAAGGCTCGCGGCCGCATCTTTGAGGGCCTGTGCACGATCGCGACATTGATCGGAGTAGGAATCTTCCTGGTCATCCTGATCTACCTCTTCGCCAAAGGCATCGGTGCGGTCAATCTCGATCTGTTCACCAAGACCCCCAAACCCGTAGGGGAGGTGGGAGGAGGCGTCGCCAATGCGATCGGCGGCACATTGCTGATCGTGGCGATCGCGATGGTGATCGCGCTTCCGCTCGGCATCGGAACCGGAACGTATCTCGCGGAGTTCGGGCATGGTGCCTTTGCGAACATCGTGCGAACGGTCACGGATGTGCTCACCGGTGTCCCGTCGATCGTGATCGGCATCCTCGCCTATCAGCTTGTCGTCGTTCCCATGCACAGGTTCTCGGCCCTCGCCGGTGGGATTGCGCTCTCCGTCATCATGGTGCCGACCATCGTGCGGACGACTGAAGAGATTCTCCTGCTCGTTCCCCGTGAATATACGGAGGCCGC
>JAABUS010000255.1_pt1 | contig 133645 bp, 118 predicted proteins | sample 5560161 | NCBI WGS metagenome assembly JAABUS01 (sample SAMN10711885, study PRJNA513376) | rock metagenome | isolation source: Antarctica rocks | place: Antarctica: Victoria Land, Trio Nunatak nord | collected 2016-01-04 | reverse complement strand
CTGGTCGGCCGTGACTTCACCGCCGACGCGCCCGGCCGGAAACTGGTCGGGGACATCACCTACATCCCCACCTGGGAGGGCTGGGTGTTCCTGGCGACGGTGATCGACTGCTACTCCAAGAAGGTCACCGCGCACGCCATGGACGACCACTACCGGACCTCACTGATCACCACCGCGATCCGACGGGCCGCCGCGACCGGACTGGCTGATCAGGCGATCTTCCACACCGACCGCGGCAGCAACTACACCTCGCACGAGTTCCACACAGCCCTGGTCGACCTCGGACTGCGCCATTCGACCGGCAGGACCGCGGTCTGCTACGATAACGCGATGGCCGAGTCATTCTTCGCGGCCCTCAAGAATGAGCGTGTCCACCGCACCGTCTACCCAAATCGGGCCCACGCAATCCGGGACATCACCACCTACATCGACAGCTGGTACAACAGCGAAAGACTGCACTCGGGCCTGGGCTACCAGACACCCAGCGAAACCCACGCCGGCTACCAAAAAGCGGCATGAGAGCGCAAAAGACGTTGTCCGAGAATCGCGGGGCAGATCACCCGGGCCCGCACGCCTGGTCGTAGACGCGCGCGGCCAGCGCCGGGTGGCGGCTGACGAGGCGGACCAGGCTGGTCGCGAACGGATCCCGAACGAGAGCGTGAGCCCAGGCCGGTCCCACCCCGTAGGGGGTGCCGTCGCCGTCCAGGAAGACGATGCCCGCCACGTCGGCGGGGCGGGTCAGGGCGAGGTCTCCAGCGATCGCGGCACCGCTGGAGTGCCCGACGACGACCGTCGACACGCCGTCGGTGCGGCGCAGGTGCAAGACCCGCAGGAAGTCCGCGAGCTGCCGGGTGTCCGACGCCAGGGTGTACGGCCCGCGCCGTTCGGTGTAGCCGTACCCGCGGACGTCGAGGGCAAAGACCCGGTGGTGCGCGGCAGCGAGTATTGGACCGAGGGCGTCGAAGACGTAGGACGACTCGGCGAAGCCGGGCACGAGGACAACCGCGGAGCCGGCGTCGCCCCAGCTCTCGTAGTGGGTGCGCACGTCCCCGGTCGCGACCACGTGCCCGTGGGCGTCGAGTGGGAGGACCGCCGACGGCGTCGAGGTCAGGTGGTTGTAGACCACGCTCGTGCCCGTCGTCACCAGCGCGAGCGTGAGCAGCGCGACGAGCAGGTGTCGCACTACTCGGCGTCCGCGCCGCCCCCGAAGCACCGACCCAAGGGGCCGAGCCCCCGCGTGCACCCGTGCCACGGCGCCAGCCGGTGGGGACCCTGTCCGGCGCCCCGGCGCGTCGTTCCCGCCGGGTGCTCCCGTCTGAACCCCCGCACTCACTGCCGGTCCGGCGGGGGGACGCCGTGCATGACGGTCTCGGTCGCGAGCGACGTATCACCGGCGGACAGATCGAGGTAGGGCGCCTCGTCGGGACGGACGGTTGTGACCGGACGTGCTGGCGGGACGCGGGCAGGCCCATGAAAAGGACGAAACCAGGACGAAATTCGATCGGTGCGCGGCGAGCAGGCGTGCCAGGTGTTCACCGATGCCGGCTTGGGCGGCCAACGACCGTAGCCGTGCCGCGACGGACGGGTGTGGTGGTCACAGGCACTCCTGACTAACGGCTCAGCCCATGGTAACTCTTTCCTAACGGTTGGGCGTTGTGTGAGTGGTTGGTCATCCGAGACAGCCCGCCACGCGGACGGTGAATAGGTGGGCCAAGACATCGGACTTCGCCGAGAAGTCGCAATGGCGCATCTGCACCGATCGGACCGGTGATCGACGCCTTGCCGAACCGGTCGCGGTGGTCAGATGGGCGAGTCCGATGGTCAGTCGGTCCAGCAGCGTGCCGGTGGGGGCCACGGGAACCCGGGAGTCGCGGCCGGCAGGGTGGCCAGGCCGTACGTCCGTCGTGTCGCGCGAGCGAACCCGCTCGTCACAGCGTCATGAGATGCAACACCATTGCGCACTTCACGACCTGGCGGATACTGCACACCGACTACCGGAAACAACTGCACGCCTTCTACACCACGATCTCGACGGTCATTGCGCTATAATCTTACCGCAATGCCTGAATAGGCTTCCAGGAGGATTATTCACGGCGATTGATTAGGGTCTTGGGCCGATAAAGTCGGCGGCGTGTCGGAGCCGTGAGGACGGTCCGTTTCTTGACACGATTGGGTTACCACACTCAATCGGAAGAAACGGACCGCCGGCATGTATCATACGACAGGACTCAGCCGGGAACAGATCGTCGATGTGTGTGTCCTGGTCCACTCGGATTCCGTGAGGACCCCGGGTCACGTGTGCCCACCGATCCCGGGGCTGTTCAACTCGGTTGTGGTGACACTTGCCTATCTGCGGCGTAACCGAGTCCAGGCCGAGCTCGCGGAAGCGTTCGGGGTGTCACAGCCGACGATCTCCCGGGCGATCAGCACGCTGACTCCCATCTTGGGCAGGCTGCTGGCCGACCACGTGCCCGTCGCCGAGGACCTGGACATGCGCAGTCAGTACATCATCGACGGCACCCTGCTGCCCTGCTGGTCATGGACCGGGCACCCCGAGCTGTACTCCGGTAAGCACCACACCACCGGCATGAACGTGCAAGTCGCCTGCGACCTGTCCGGTCGACTCGCCTGGGTCTCAGACCCAGTCGACGGGCGCCGCCACGACATCGCGGCGCTACCGATCTCCGGGGTCCTCCAAGCCGACCACCCCGACCCGTGGCTCGGTGACAAGGGATACATCGGCGCCGAGATGATCACACCGATCAGGAAGCCGCCCTACCGGGACATGCTGGACTGGGAAAAGAAACTCAATACCGCGGTCAACCAAATCCGGTACAAGATCGAGCAGACCATCTCCCACCTCAAGACCTGGCGGATCCTGCACACCGACTATCGACTACCGGCGACCACTCGACACGTTCACCGCAACAATCTCGGCCGTCCTTGGACTCGAATTCTTCCGGACCTGCCGTGGTGACGGCGTGAACTGCACCCCCTGTCCAAGACCGCGGGTCACCTCAGCCCCGGTTCAGCGGGTCGTAGGCCGACGTCGTCGAACCGGTCGCGCTCGTTCGGGCAGCGTGGTTCCGGAGCCGTTGTAGATGGGGCGCCAGCCATGAAGTGGGCCACCACGGTCACGGAGCTCCCCCGGTGTGCGGCCGGACGCTGGCAGTCCGAGGCGCCCTCCGGGTGGTACGACCGCAGCCGACACTGGCTTCGCCTGACCTGCCGGATCACCCGGTTGGGCCGCGACCTCGCCGTAACTGCGGGGCGCGTGTCGGTGCGCGTCACTAACGTGGCCGAACGTGTCTTCCGCACCCGCCACCGACCTGCCCGGCTCGACGGTGCCGACAGTGTCGACGTCGCCGGGGTCGGCCCTGCGGTCCCTGCGGCGTCTCGGGCCCTACTTCGGTCCGGTCCGTACCCGGATGGTGGTCTCGGGGATCACGGCACTCGCCGCCGCGGGGCTCGCCCTGCTGATCCCGCTGGTCATCCGGCAGCTCATCGACTCCGTCAGCGGGTCCTCCCACGGAGCGCTGCTCTGGTGGGGGGCGGCGATCCTCGCCCTCGGCCTCGGCGAGGCGGCGCTGGTGTTCGTCCGGCGCACGATCATCGCCCGGCCCACCTCGCAGCTGGAGAAACGGATGCGCGAGGACCTCTACGCGCACCTGCAGGGCCTGTCGGTGTCCTTCCACGACCGCTACCAGTCCGGTCAGCTGCTGTCCCGGGCGTTCAGCGACCTGTCGACCATCCGCCGGTTCATCGCCTTCGGTGGGGTCTACCTGGTCGTCAACGCGCTGACGCTGGTGCTCGGGATCGTGATCCTGCTCAGCCTGTCCGTCCCGCTCGGGCTGATCGTCGTGGTGATGACGGTCCCGATGGTCGTGCTCTGCTTCCTGTACGAGTCGCGGTTCAAGTTGGTCGCCCGGCTGTCCCAGGACCAGGTGGGCGACCTGGCGACCATGGTCGAGGAGTCGGTGCTCGGCATCCGGGTGCTGAAGTCGTTCGGCCGGGGCTCGACGATCGGCCGGCGGTTCGCCCGCGACGCCGCGGACCTGCGGCACACCGAGATCCGCAAGATCGACATCATCTCGCTGCTGTGGGCGACGATCATCGCCCTGCCGGAGCTGGCGCTGGGCGCGATGCTTGGTATCGGCGCCTACCAGGTCGCCCAGGGGTCGCTGACGCTGGGGACCCTCGTCGCCGCGATCACGACGATGACCTACCTGCGGTGGCCCATCGAGAGCATCGGCTGGCTGATGGCGGAGGCGAACAACGCCGCGTCCGCCTCCGACAGGTACTGGGAGGTGATGGACACCGCCCCGACGATCGTCGACCCGCCGGCCCAGCGGCGCCGGCACCTGCCGGACCCGGTCGTCGGGCACCTGGTGTTCTCCGACGTGAGCTTCCGCTACCCGGGCGCGTCCACGGACATGCTGACCGGCCTGGACTTCGACGTCCGGCCGGGCGAGACGATGGCGCTGGTCGGACTGTCCGGGTCGGGAAAGACGACCCTCACCGCGCTGGTCCCCCGGCTCTACGACGTGACCGGCGGCTCGATCACCATCGACGGCGTCGACCTGCGGGACGTGCCGCTGGACGAGCTGCGCTCGGCGGTGACCACGGCCTTCGAGGACCCGATCCTGTTCTCGGCCAGCGTCCGGGAGAACGTCGCGCTGGGGCTGACCGACGACAGCGACGAGACGGTGACCACCGCGCTCGGCATCGCTGCCGCGACCGACTTCACCGCCCGGCTCCCGTGGGGGCTGCAGACGCGCATCGGCGAGCAGGGCCTAACGCTGTCCGGCGGCCAGCGCCAGCGGCTCGCGCTGGCCCGGGCGGTGGCCGGCCATCCCGCGGTGCTCGTGCTCGACGACCCGCTGTCGGCACTGGACGTGCACACCGAGGCCGAGGTCGAGCGGGCGCTGCGCCGGGTGCTGCGCCAGGCGACCGCGCTGATCGTGGCGCACCGGCCGTCGACCGTGGCGCTGGCCGACCGGGTCGCGCTGCTGGGCGAGGGGCGGCTCGTCGCAGTCGGCACCCACACCGAGCTGATGGCCACCCGCGAGGACTACCGCAACGTGCTGTCGACGATGGAGGACTCCGACCGGGCGGCCGGCGTCACTCGTAACGGAGGCGCCGGCGACCCTAACGGTGACGGGGGTGCCGGCAGTGCCAGCGGCGCCGGGGGCGCGAGCGGGGCGGGCGACCCGGACGGTGGCGGCATGGACGCCGGGCGGGGCACGCCGAACGGGTACCCGCCGAGTGACCCGCAGGGAACCGACCAGCTGAGTGTGGAAGTGGTGCGGGCATGAGCACGACCCCGGGGACCGAGAGCCCGGCCGTCCTGGACGCCGACGGCGAGCCGGCGAACGGTCAGCCGGCCGACGGCGCGACGCGGCGGGCCGGGGCACACCCGGCGGGCGCCGAGCCCGTCGACGGGGCCGACCTCGTCCCCGCCGGCGCCCCGACCGCGGGCGGCCTGGAACGGTTCACCCGCCTTGACGTGCCGCCGGAGCACGAGGCGTGGCGCGGCGTCGCGTACGAGGAGGTCGATGACCTCGACAACGCGGCGAGCGTCGCGCTGCGCGACCGGTCGCGGCGGCTGCTGATCTCGCTGTGCCGGCCGATGAAGCGGGCACTGCTGCTGGCGACCGTGCTGGTCGTGCTGGACACGGCGCTGTCGTTGTCGGGCCCCCTGGTGATCGGGCGCGCCATCGACGTCGGGGTCCCCCGGGCCACGAACGGCGCGGCCGGTGTGCTCGTCGAGTTCATCGCGGTCTACATCGCGCTGGGCCTCGGGTCCGCCCTGGTGCGTGCCGTCTTCACCCGGCTGTCCGGCCGGATCGGGCAGGCGATCCTGTTCGACCTGCGCCAGCGGGTCTTCGACCGGGTGCAGCGGCTCTCCGTGAACTTCCACGAGTCGTACACGTCCGGTCGCGTCATCTCGCGGCTGACCTCGGACCTGGACGCCCTGAACGACCTGATCAGTCAGAGCCTGGACGGCGTCTTCTCCTCGGTCCTGTCGATCGTCGTGATCATCGTGGTACTGCTGGTCCTCGACCTGCCGCTCGGTCTGCTGGTGCTGGCCGCGTTCGTCCCGCTGCTGTTCTGGACGCGGTGGTTCCAGCGGCGGTCACGGCAGGTCTACCGGCGCAACCGGACCGCGATCGCCAAGACGATCGTGCAGTTCGTCGAGTCGATGAACGGTGTCCGCGCGGTCCAGGCGTTCCGCCGCGAGCGCCGCAACGAGCAGATCATGGACGCACTGAGCAGCGAGTACCGCGACGCCACCGCGGACGGGCTGCTGCTCATCGCGAAGTTCGCCTCGGTCACGCGGGCGGTCGGCAACCTGACGCTGGCGGTCGTGCTCGCGTTCGGCGCCTACCGGATCACCCAGGGCGACATGGCGATCGGCACCCTGGCGGCGTTCTCGCTCTACCTGCGACGGCTGTTCGACCCACTCGACGACCTCGCCAACTTCTTCAATGCCTACCAGTCGGCGAGTGCGGCGCTGGAGAAGATCTCCGGCGTCCTGGAGGAGCCGCTCGGTGTCGAGCAGCCGACCCACCCGGTCGCGCTGCCGGCCGAGGTCCGCGGTGACGTCCGGTTCTCCGGTGTCGAGTTCGCGTACGCCAGCGCCCCGGACCGGGTCGTGCTGCCCCGGCTGGATCTGCACCTACCCGCCGGCCAGGTGCTCGCCGTCGTCGGGGCGACCGGTGCCGGCAAGACCACGCTGGCCAAGCTGCTGTCCCGCTTCTACGACCCGACCGCGGGCGCGGTCACGGTCGACGGGGTGGACCTGCGTGACGTGGTGGACCCGGACCTGCGCCGCGCGGTGGTCATGGTCACCCAGGAGTCGTTCCTGTTCTCCGGCTCCGTGGCGGAGAACATCGCGCTGGGCAAGCCGGTTGCGTCCCGTGACGAGATCGTCGCCGCGGCCCGCGCGGTCGGCGCAGACGGGTTCATCCGGGCGCTGCCCGAGGGGTACGACACGGACGTCCGCAAGCGCGGCGGTCGGCTGTCGGCCGGCCAGCGGCAGCTGGTGTCCTTCGCCCGAGCGTTCCTGGCCGACCCGGCGGTGCTGATCCTCGACGAGGCCACGAGCTCGCTGGACATCCCTTCCGAACGGCTGGTGCAGCAGGCGCTGCGCACCCTGCTGCGCGGCCGGACCGCGGTGATCATCGCCCACCGCCTGTCGACCGTGCTGATCGCCGACCGGGTGCTGGTGGTCGACGGTGGCCGGGTCGTCGAGGACGGGTCGCCGCACGAGCTCATCCGGTCCGGCGAGGGCCAGTTCGCCGGGCTGCACCAGGCCTGGGAGGAGTCGCTGGTCTGAACGGCCGGCCGGCTCCCGCACCGACGCACCCGCACCGACCCGCCGGGCCGACTTACCGGGTCGGGGCGGCCCGCGCCGACCCTTTCGCATGCAGGGTGAGCCGACCGAGGCCGGCACCATCCACGGTGACGGCGACCCGCGCGTCCCCGTGCCGGTCGACCGAGCAGGTCGTGACGCGGGCACCGTTGCGCGCTGCCACCACCCGGGCGGCCCGGCACGGCAAGGGGACGTTGTCGGCGCCGGCACGGGCGGCTGCCAGCGCGGCAAGATCCGCGGCCGCCCCCGCTCGGTGCCGGACGGTGGCTGCCTGTCCGACGAGGACGGCGGCGGTAGCGGCCAGCAGGACCAGAGCGAATGCACCGAGGACGAAGACGGTCCCCGCACCCCGTTCCGCCGTGGCGCGGTCCACCCCGGACGACCGGCTCACCGCCCAGCCCCACCGGCTCACCGCCCAGCCCCACCGGCTCACCGCCCTGCCCGACCGGCTCACCACGGCTGCTCGGCCAGTCGCTTCTCGTCTGCGGCGGTCGCCGACGAGTGGACGCGGACCCCGGGGATCCGGAGCAGGTCGGTGCCGGGCACCGGCGCGGTCGCGGTCACCGTCGCGGTCACCGTCCCGCCGGAGCGCCGCACGCTCAGCGCTGCCCTCGGTGGGCCGTCGCCGAGCACCCGGCCACGAACGGAAGCGGTGCTCTCCCCGCGGGCCAGTGCCCGCGCGGCCTCGCGCGCCAGGTCCGCACAGCGCAACTGGGCACCGACAGCCGCGACGACCGCGACCAGAGCCAGCGTGAGTGCGACGACCCCGGGTAGCACGGTGGCGATCTCCGCGGTCACCATCCCGTCCTCGCCCCGCCGGCCGCACGTCCGACCGGCCGCCCGGGCGGCACGGCGACGGCCCGATCGGAGAGCATTGCGCTGTCTCATGTGGCTGTCCCCTTCCAACGTGTGTTCCGATTCCACCTGGACCGCGCGGCCGGCCACCTGGACCGCGCGGCCGGCCACCTGCATCGGGTGGCCGGCCGCCGGTGGACGCTCCGTCCGGTCCGATCAGCTGATGACCTTCAGCGCGGTGGTGATCAGCCGGCCGATCGCAGACATCACCGCGCCGGTCCGGATGGCGGCGAGCAGGACAGCGGCGAACGCGCACGCCGCGATCAGGGCGACGGCGTACTCGGCGGTGGCCATCCCGGCCTCCCGGACCATCCGGAGGTGCTGGTCGCCGCGGCGGGGCCCGATCCGCCGTCCCGCGGTCGGGACGGCGACGAGCTCACGGGCTGACTGCTCACCCCCGGGCTCGGGGCCGGCTGCGCGAGTCCGGTCCGCGGTGGTCACCTGGACGTCGTCGGTCCGGTCGATGCTGGTAGTGCTCATGAGAACTCCCTCCTGGCCGGCGTCCTGCCGGCTGGTGCAGCGGCCGATGCCGCGCGGGACCAACCTCGCGCGGACGATCCGATCGGCAGCCGCTGTTGCCGGATCTGGGGACACCGGCCATGGGCGTGCTGTGGACGAACGGTGGTAGCGAACCCGACGCGTCGCGGTCCCGGCAAAATCGAGAACGCTGCTCTGTTCGGCGACCCATCCGACGCGTGAAACGAGATCAGCGCTCTGCCCGCCCATCCTCGGGTGGCCTGTCCTCGCGACTCAACGCAGGAAGCCGGCGAGCCCGCCGACGACCATCGGAACCACCGACACGAGAACGAACGCGGGCAGGAAGCACAGGCCGAGCGGTGCGGCAGCCGCCACGCCAACCGCCTGTGCCCGCTTCCGCGCCGCCGACCGCGCGGTACGCCGGGCGTCGGCGGCGCACCGCTCGAGGACGATCACCGGTGAGGTGCCGCGTGCCTGGCCGCGGACCATCGCCCGGGCCAGCGGCGCCATCGCCTCCACACCCATGGCGTCGGCCCACGCCCGGACGGCCGGGACCCCGAGCTCCAGTTCGGTGACCACCCGGCCCACCTCGGCACCTATCGGGCCACCGAACACCGCCGCGCAGGTGCGCAGGGCCTGCTCCGGTGGGACCCCGGCGCGGACAGCGGCCGCCACCAGGTCCGCGAACGCGGGCAGGGTGGCCACCACCTGGTCGGTCTCGTCCCGCGCCGACGTCGACTCGAGCCGAGCGAGCAGCCGATCGGCGATCACTGCCGTCCCGGCGAGGGCGAGCGCGACCGCCACCGAGCCGGCCAGCAGGCCGACCGAGACGACCAGCGCCGCCAAGGCCACGCGGCGGCGGGCCACCGACGCGCGACGCGCACCCGCGGCGACCCCCCGAACGCCGCTGTCGTCGGGGGCCGGTTCGGCGGCGAGATCCGGCGGACCCGCGCCCGCCGCCCCGAGCCGTCCCAGCCGCCGCGCCGGGGACCCGACGAGGACGGCTGCGGTCGATCCGGCAGCGAGAACCGCGAGGACCAGCGCGGCGCTCACGACCGGGCGGCAGACGATCGCCGCCGGGGCCTCGCCGGCGTCGCGTCCCGCCGCCGGGGCCTCGCCGGCGCCGCGTCCCGCCGCCCGGGCGCGACGACGGAACCGGCCCGGTCCACCCGGTCCGCGAGGAGCTCCACCCACTCCAGGCCGGCACCGGCCAGCAGGGCACCCCCACAGCCGAGTGCGGCGCCGGCCGGCGAGCCGGTCAGGACCTGCCAGGGATCGGCACCGATGACCGTCCCCAGGCCCAGCCCGGCGGCGGGCAGGATTGCGAGCAGTCGGCCGGTCGCCCGGGGCGTCGCCAGCGCCACCTCGGTCTCCTCCCGCGTTGCGTCGTCGTCGCGCAGCGCATCGGTCAGCCGGTCGACGGTGCCGGCCAGGGCGGCTCCCACCTCTGCCGAGACCGCCCACGCCGCGGCGAGATGGCGGAGGCCCGCCAGGCCGGGGCGGGTCGCGAGCTCGGACAGCCCGGTCGGCACGTCCGCACCCAGGCGGCCGGCCGACGCAACCGGGCCGAGCGCCGGCAGCTCGGCAGCCGCGACGCCGAGCGCATCCAGCGGTGTCGCACCCACCCGGAGCTCGGCCGCGAGGACCTCGGTGGCCCGGACCAGCAGCCGCCGGGCGGTCACCGCCGATCTCCGCTGCCGGGACCGCCGTCGCGCGCGAACCACCACGAGGGCGACGACTGCCAACGCCGGCGCCGCTCCGGGCAGGCCGGACCGCACGACGACATCGGCGGCAGCGGACGCACCGCCCCACGTGCCCGCAGGGTCGTTCCCGGCAGTGCCCGCCGCGGTGGCCCCTGCCGCAGCCGCAGCGGTGACCCCTACCGCCGCCGCGGTGGCGAGCAACGCGACCACAACCACGATCCGCGCGGACCTACGGTCGGTCGGCGCCCTCCCCACCGGGCCACGGGCCGGATCGCGCCCGGCCACCGGCCCGTCCGCGGCCGGTCCGGGACGCCGCACGGACAACCGGCCGGACAGCAGCCGGGGCGCGGACCCCGGCAGCGCGACGGCTCCGGCCCCCGCGGCTGCAACCACGGCTGCGACGGCGGCCTGCGCGTCGGTCACCGCGAGGACCCACCGATCAGCTGGTCCAGCCGTGCCGCGCCGGGTCCGCGGACGCACCCTGCTGACCCGAACGTCACGGCCGGCAGGGTCCGGACCAGGCCGTCCGTTCCCCGGTCGACCACGTGTACGTCGGCGACGCGCCGGCCGCCGCCACGGGCTCGGACCAGGTGGATGACGACGTCGAGGGCGGACGCGAGCTGACTGTGGGCCGCCTCCCGGCCGAGGCCGGCCGTACCGGCCAGCGCCTCGATCCGGGCGGGGACGTCACCGGCCGAGTTCGCGTGCACCGTTCCGCAGCCACCTTCGTGCCCGGTGTTCATCGCGGCGAGCATGTCGGCGACCTCGGCGCCGCGGACCTCGCCGACCACGACCCGGTCCGGGCGCATCCGCAGCGCTTGGCGAACCAACTGGCGCAGCACGACCGCGCCTTCGCCCTCGACGTTCGGGGGCCGCGCCTCCAGGCGCACGACATGGGGATGGTGTGGGTCGAGCTCGGTGGAGTCCTCGGCGATCACGATTCGCTCGGTCGGGTCGACCAGGCCGAGCAGGCACGACAGCAGCGTCGTCTTGCCGGTGCCGGTCCCGCCGCTGACGAGGAACGCGCAGCGGGCCGCCACCACGCCGGCGAGCAGTCGCGCCCCGGCCGCGCTGATCGACCCGGAGGCGACCAGGTCGTCCAGCCCGAACGACCGTCGGGCAGGGATGCGCAGCGAGATGGTCGTCCCGGCGACGGAGACCGGAGGCAGCACGGCGTGCAGCCGGGTGCCGTCCGGCAGCCGCGCGTCGACCCACGGCGCCGCGTCGTCCAGGCGCCGACCGGCCTGTGCGGCCAGCCGCTGGGCAAGGCGCCGGACCGCCGCCTCGTCGCCGAACCGGGCCGACACCCGCGTCAGGCCGCCGCCACGATCGACCCACACGCTGTCCGGGCCGTTGACCAGCACGTCGCTGACGCCGGGTTCGGTCAGCAGGGCCTGCAGTGGACCGGCGCCGGTGAGCTCGGCCTGCAGCGCGGCCACCACGGTCAGCACCTCGGCGTCGCCGAGAACCCGTCCTGTCGCGCGGAGCGCTGCGGCGACCCTGGACGGAGCCGGGCTGCCGCCGTCGCGGGCGAGCAGCGCTCGGACCTGTTCGAGCACGTCGGCTCCCGGTCCGCCGGCCGGCAACGGTCCGGGGGGCCCCGGCATCGGTCCGGGTGGCGCCGGCATCGGTCCGGGTGGCCCCGGCATCGGTCGTCCTGGAAGCGGTACGTGCGGCACGGGCGGGCCCGGCGAGGGTAGGGCCGACGCAGGTACGGCTGCCGGGCGCGCCGGCCCGGCGGGCGTGGTCTCGGGACGGCGCGCGTGCGCCCCCGGTGGTCGACGACGGACCACGCCGGCTGGGGCGCCGACCGCATCGGTGGCCGTCACGCGGCGCGCTCCCGGACGCCGAGCTCGTCCAGGAAGCGGTCGCAGAACCGGGCCAGTGGCCCGCGGGCGCGCCGCCCGGGAGGTTCGCCACGCTCGAGCGACTCGGCCAACCGCGGTTCGGCGGCCAGCTCACCGGCCAGCGGCAGCCCCAGCGACGCGGCTATGACGGCTCCGTCCAGGCCGGACGGGGCCGGCCCGCGGACCACCACCCGGACGTCGGCGCAGGCGAGCGTCAGAGCCGCGGCGACCCGCGCGGCTGCGGCGGTGGCGCGGACCTCGGCGGGTACGACCAGCAGGGTTGTCGTCGCCCGGGTGAGGGTTTCCTCGACCGCTGCGTCGACGCGGCGCGGGAGGTCGACGACGACGAGGTCGCTGCCCCGGCGACCGGCGGCGAGCACCTCACGCATCGTCGCCCCGGGGATGGTCAGCGAGTCCGAACGGTCCCAGCTCAGTACCCGCAGGTCGTCCACTGCCGGCAGTGCCGAGCGCAGCGCGTCCGCACCGACGCGCCCGTGGGTCGCGGCCAGGTCCGGCCACCGCAGGCCAGCGAGGTCCTCCCCGCCGACGACGAGGTCGATGCCCCCGCCGAGCGGGTCCCCGTCGATGAGCATCGTGCGACTGCCGCGGCGGACCGAGGCGACGGCCAGCGCGGCCGCCAACACGGTGGCACCCGCGCCGCCGCGGCCGCCGACCACGGCGACGGTGCGCGCCTCTCGGCCGCCCCCCTCTGCCGCGTCGGCCAGCCGGTCGACCAGCCACGGCTCGCCGTCCGGCAGCAGCACGACGTGCTCGGCGCCGATCGCCACCGCACGTCGCCACACGGTCGCGTCGTCGAGGTCGCGGCCGACGAGCAGGACACCCGGCCGGCGCGGCGGGGACATGACGGCCACCCGGTCTGCGACGTCGGCGCCGACGAGCACCAGCGACGCGGTGAGCCAGCGGCGGACCGCGGCCCCCGCGTCCGGAACGACCTCCGGACTGGCGGAGCTGACCGTCGCCAGCCGCAGCAGGTCGTCGAGCAGCGCCTCGTCCGCGGTTACCAGCAGCGGGCGCCCGCCGGACCGCGATCCCTGGCCTGGCCGGTCCTGGACCACCGCGGATCCTGTGTCCGGCGCGATCCAGTCGCCTGCGTCCCAGTCGCGTGCGTGCCAATCGCGTGGGTCCCAGTCGGGTGGATTCCCGTCGCGTGGATTCCCGTCGTGCGGGTCCCGGTCGTGCGGGGTGGTTCCGGTCATCGTGTCCTCCTGGTCGCCAGGAGGACACCGTCACGGTGGGGTCCCGCGCTGCCCCGAGAGCGCAGCGCGGCTGTTGACGACGGCCACCCGGTGCCCGGCCATCCGCACATGCGGGCTCCGGCCAGCACGTCGGCCCGAGGGGCCCTGTGGACGGCGACCGTGGCTGTCGGTGCCGGGGGCCGGGCTGCGTGGGCCGGACGGCCGGCTGTGGCCACCACCTCGGCCGGGCAGCCGAACGGCCCCCGCCGGGGGGAGCGGGGGCCGTCCTGAGCGGGGCCGGTCCCACGAGGGGCAGGGACCGGGACCGCCGGGGCGGTCGAAGGACCGCCGCGTGCACCGGGCGCCAGCGACAGGAACAGGCACCCGACCCGTGCAGTATTGCTCTCCACCGAGGCGCGGCGCGACACCGTCGGCCCGGCCGTTCCACCCGCTCGCCCGGTCCCGCATCTAGATCCGGGCGCGAAGATGACGGTGCCTGCGCCGAGCGCGGACGATGCTGCACGAATCGGGACGGCGGTCCGCCGACCCCGGCCGCGACGGACGAGCGGAGGCACACCGTGGGCGATCCCCAACCCGGGCCCGCACTGGTGAACCTGGCGACCGAGCAGCGCCGGTTCCCCCCGCCCGCCGACGTGGTCGCCACCGCCGAGGCCACGGCGGACTGGTACGGCTGGGCCGGGCGGGACCGGCTCGGTTTCTGGGCCCAGCAGGCGCGCCGCCTGGACTGGGTGACCCCGTTCACCGAGGTCCTGGACTGGACGAGGCCGCCGTTCGCCCGGTGGTTCGACGACGGCAGGCTCAACGTGGCGGTCAACTGTGTGGACCGCCACGTCGCGGCCGGGCGCGGGGACAAGGTCGCGTTCCACTTCGAAGGTGAGCCCGGTGACACCCGCACCATCACCTACGCGGACCTGCTCGCCGACGTCTGCCGGGCGGCGAACGCGCTGCTCTCGCTCGGTGTCCGGGCCGGGGACCGGGTCGCGGTGTACCTGCCGATGATCCCGGAGGCGGTCGTCACGATGCTCGCGTGCGCCCGGATCGGAGCGGTGCACACCGTCGTGTTCGGTGGGTTCTCCGCGGACGCACTGGCCAGCCGGATCGACGACTGCGACGCCCGGGTGGTGGTCACCGCCGACGGCGGGTTCCGCCGCGGCGCGCCGAGCCCGCTCAAGCCCAACGTGGACGAGGCGCTGACGAAGACCGAACGGGTGCGAGCAGTGCTCGTGGTCCGCCGGACGGGCCAGGAGATCGGGTGGGTGGACGGCCGCGACCAGTGGTGGCACGACGTCGTGGGTGCCCAGCCGGACACCCATACCCCCGAGGCGTTCGACGCCGAGCACCCGCTCTACGTCATGTACACCTCGGGGACGACCGCCAAGCCCAAAGGCATCCTGCACACTTCCGGCGGCTACCTGACGCACGTCGCCTACACCCACCGGGTGGTCTTCGACGTGCACCCGGAGCGCGACGTGTTCTGGACCGCCGCCGACGTGGCCTGGGTGACCGGCCACAGCTACATCGTGTACGGGCCGCTGGCCAACGGGGTCACCTCGGTGCTGTACGAGGGGACGCCGGACACCCCGCACCGCGGCCGGTGGTGGGAGATCGTGCAGAAGTACGGCGTCACCCAGCTCTACTGCGCGCCGACGGCGATCCGCACCTTCATGAAGTGGGGCGAGGAGTTCCCGGAGCGGTTCGACCTGTCCTCGCTGCGGATCCTCGGCTCGGTCGGTGAACCCATCAATCCCGAGGCCTACATCTGGTACCGCCACGTGATCGGTGGCGACCGGACGCCGGTGATGGACACCTGGTGGCAGACCGAGACCGGTGGCCACATGATCAGCCCGCTGCCCGGGGTGACCGCGGGCAAGCCGGGGGCTGCCATGAAGGCCCTGCCCGGCATCGTCGTGGACGTGGTCGACGACGCGGGCACCAGCGTCCCGGACGGCGGCGGCGGCTACCTGGTCGTTACCGAGCCATGGCCGGGGATGCTCCGCACGATCTGGGGAGACGACGACCGGTACGTCGACACGTACTGGTCGCGGTTCCCGGGCCGGTACTTCGCCGGGGACGGCGCGAAGAAGGACGACGACGGCGACCTGTGGCTGCTCGGCCGGGTCGACGACGTGATGAACGTGTCCGGCCACCGGCTGTCCACGACCGAGGTAGAGAGCGCACTGGTCTCGCATCCGGCGGTGGCCGAGGCGGCGGTCGTCGGGGCCAGCGACGACGTGACCGGGCAGGGCATCGTCGCGTTCGTCATCATGCGCGGCGGTGCAGGCCACGCTGCCCGGACCGGGGACACGACCTCGACGGCGGACGTCGTCGCCGAACTGCGCGCCCACGTCGCCCGGCAGATCGGGCCGATCGCCAAGCCCCGCCAGATCCTGGTCGTCGAGGAGCTGCCCAAGACCCGCTCAGGCAAGATCATGCGCCGGCTGCTGCGCGACGTCGCCGAACACCGCGACCTCGGCGACGTCACGACGCTGCAGGACTCCGCGGTCATGGGGCTGATCGAATCCAACCTGGCCGCCAACCCCGCGGCGAGCGAGGACTGAGGCGGACCGACGGGTCGAGCGGGTCGGGGAGATCCGGCGTCTCGCGACGAGGGAGACCGCGCACACCGACGCCCGGTGAAGGCCCGACGCCACCTGCGCGGCGACCGGGCGTCAGCGTGCGGGCGTCACCGCGGCGACAGCGGAGACACGCAGGAAGTCGAGCTTGGCGGCGGCCTCGGATGCCGAGGCCGCGGTGTAGGCGACGATGCGCAGGTCGGTGCCGGCAACGGTGAACACGTCGCAGTCGAGCTCGAGGTCACCGACGACATCGCTGCGGACCACCTTCTGCTCCGACTGGTGCTCGCCCACGGCGCCGCTCTCCCACAGCTTCCGAAACGGTTCGCTGGCGGCCAGCAGCTCCTCGACCAGCGCCCGCACCCCTCGATCACCGGGGTATCGCCCGTGAACCCGGCGGAGGTCGGCTACGAGCGACGCGTCGAAGACGTCGACATCGCCCGACGAGCTGACGATCCGGCTCTCGCCGGAGTCCAGGGCCGTCCCGGTGAAGTGTGCCCGCAAGAGGTTCGGTCGGCCCGCGTTGGGACGGACGGGCTCGCCGAACAGCGCCGCCCAGAGCGGGCTCCAGGTGAGGAGATCCCACGAGGCGGTGAAAACGGCCAGTGGAATCTCCCCGAGGCGGGCCACCAGGCGCGCCACGCCCGGCGGGATGTGCGCCGGCACCTCGCCGGGCGCCGGGGGAAGGAGCCCGGCGACGACGAAGAGGTGATCCCGTTCGGCGTCACCCAGCTGGAGCGCCCGGGCGAGCGACGCCGCGACCTGATCAGACGGTCGCCGGGCGCGTCCCTGCTCCAGGCGCACGACGTAGTCGACGCTCAAGCCGGCAAGGGCGGCGAGTTCCTCGCGCCGCAGTCCCGCCGCCCGGCGGGAAGTCCCGGCGCGTAGCCCGACGTCGACGGGCGAAAGGCGGTCCCGCCACGAGCGCAGCAGCGCTCCGAGGTCACCGTGCGGATCGTCCATGCAGCCATCCTCACCGTGGCCGCGCGATCGTGGGCGGTACTGCCGGTCCCCATGCTCAGCCGGGCCACGACAGCCCGGCGTCCCCGGAGCAGGCTCGAGGCATGACAACGACACTGATCACCGGGGCCAACAAGGGCCTCGGCTACGAAACCGCCCGCCGCCTCATCGAGGCCGGGCACACCGTGTGGATGGGCGCGCGCGACACAGCGCGCGGTCAGCAGGCGGCGGACGCCCTCGGCGGGATGTTCGTGCAGCTCGACGTGACGAGCGACGTGTCGGTCGCTGCCGCCGCGGAGACGGTCGGGGCCGCGGGCGGTCTCGACGTCCTGATCAACAACGCCGGCATCACTGGTTCCCACAGCAGGCCCGAGGACCTGACCGGAGCCGACGCGCTGGCCGTGTACCAACGTCGTCAGCGTCGTCCGCATGACCAACGCCTTCGTGCCCGTTCTCCGCGCATCGGGCGCCCCGACCATCGTCAACGTGACCAGCGGCCTGGGGTCGTTCGCTGCCGTGCACGATCCCGAGCGGATCGAGTCGACGGTCAACGCGCCGCTCTACACCTCGTCGAAGTCGGGGGTCACGATGCTCACGGTGCAGTACGCAAAGCGTTCCCGGAGATGCGCATCAACGCGGCCGACCCTGGGTACACCGCGACCGACCTGAACGGGAACAGCGGTACGCAGACGGTGCAGGAGGGAACGGACGCGATCGTGGACCTGGCCACGCGCGGCGGCGGGGGGCCCACCGGCACATTCATCGACCGCTCCGGCGTCGCGCCCTTCTAGGGTCGCGTGCTCGTAGGTCTTCTGTCGCTGTTTGATGGCCTGGCGTGAGCGATGATCCGGTCGGCAGTCTTGGTCCAGGTGAAGCATCACCTCAGCCGAGGCCGAGCGGATCCACACCGACGCCCGGGCGGTCGCCGACCTGCTCGACCCGCTCGCTCCCGGCGCCGACAGCGGCCGGCGCCGGGAGCCCGGCTCACCGGCCGATCGCGTCCAGCTCAGCGACGTCGTCGGCGGGAAGCGCCATCCCCGCGGCGGCGACGTTCTCGTGCAGATGCTCGACCGACGACGTCCCCGGGATGAGAAGCATGTTCGGCGACCGCTGTAGCAGCCAGGCAAGGGCGACGGCGTTCGGCGTCGACCCGAGACGGGCCGCGACTGCGCCGAGGGCATCGGACTGCAGCGGTGAGAAGCCACCGAGCGGGAAGTAGGGAACGTAGGCGATGCTCTCCCGCGCCGTGAGGTCGACCAGAGCGTCGTCGTCGCTCCGGGCGATGTTGTACATGTTTTGCACGCACACGACTGGCGCGATCGACCGGGCCTCGGCGAGCTGCTCGGCGGTGACCGTGCTGACCCCGAGGTGGCGGATGAGGCCCTGTTGCTGCAGCTCGGCGAGCGCCTCGAACGGCTCGGCGAGCGACCCCGGCTCGGGCGCGTCGAGGCCGCCGACGCGCAGGTTGACGACGTCGAGCACGTCCAAGCCCAGTCCCTGCAGGTTGTCGTGCACCTGGGCGCGCAGCTGCTCGGGCTCGCGCGCGTGCGGCCAACCGCCCTGCGCGTCGCGACGTGCGCCGACCTTGGTGACGATGTGCAGGTCGTCCGGATACGGCGCGAGCGCCTCGCGGATGAGCTCGTTGGTGACGCGGGGACCGTAGAACTCCGCCGTGTCGATGTGGGTGATGCCCAGCTCGACCGCGGCGCGCAGCACGGCGACCGCGGCGTCGCGATCCCTCGGCGGGCCGAGGACGCCGGGGCCGGCCAGCTGCATCGCGCCGTAGCCGACGCGGGTGAGCTCGAGGTCGTCGGCGAGGCGGAACAGGCCGCCGGGCAGATCGGTGGTGGTCATGGATCCCTCCTGCACGCGGGCGCGTGCCCGGTGCAGGACCCACGATCCATTGCCGGCGATGGCCTAGCCAGCGCCCCGGTTGTCCTGGGACCGGCAGGACCAGGGTCCCCGGTCCGTCCACTCCCACCGGTGGGGGGTGACGCTCTCCCTGCCGCTCAGCGTCTCTGGACGTGGGGCTTCTGCAGATACAACAGGCCGGGTCCCTTTGCAAGTCTCTCGTGCCGGACCGGCCGGTAACCGAGCCCTTCGTACAGTTGGAGGTTGTCGCCACTGTCGGTTCCGGTGAACAGCTCGTAGGTCGCTGTGTGCGGCCCGGCTGTTTCCTCGGCAGCGAGCAGCAGTCGCCTGCCGATCCCGCGTCCCTGTTGGTCCGGCGCGACGGCCAGGCGGCCGACGTGCACCACACCGGCGCGTTCCTCGACCCGAACGCTGCCGACGACACGTAACCCCTGTAGCGCGACCAGACGCCGCCCGCTCCTCACGTCCTCCACAATCTCGGCGAGGGGCTGCGTCAGCGGCGGCAGAAAAGGGTCGCTGTAGCGCTGGGCCTCGCTGAGGTACGCGGCACGCTGGACGGTGAGCAGCTCACCGGCAGGCTCAACGGTGGCCCGAGCGATCACCACCTCGACCACTCCCACGCGGCCGAGGGTATGCATTCCGCCTCCGAGGTCAGCGGTCAATCCGCTCGTTCCGCGCGGTGACCGAGCGCGCCGACGGCGCCGCCCGGAGGGCATGACCGTTGCGCCCGGCAACTCCCGTTACGTCCTCCTCTCCCACCGCAGCATCTAGTAGCAAGGGTCCACGTCGAGAGGCTTGCGGCGGTGTCGGAGCTGGACGGTTGACTGACCAGGTGGAGCGTCCAGGCGTCGCTGTGGTCCCCGGGGGTCACGGGCACCCAGCCCGGCGTCCGTGGGTCGTGGTGTCGGTTACCGCGTCGGTGGATGGCCGGGTGGCACTCAACCGGTCCACCACGTTGATGGACGAGGTCGCGGCCGACGTTTGGCGCTTGCTGCACCCGGCCGGTGCCGAGCAGGTGTTGGCCGAGCGCCGCGCCTTGATCGAGAGCGCTTTTCACCCGGAGGTGGTGTTGGAGGGCAGTGGAACCTTCGTCACCGACCGTGCCGAGCCGCCAGCGGGACTCCCGCCGGCCAACGTTCGTGCCTCAACCTTGCTCGAGCACTACCTACCGGAACCGGCCGACTGCCGCTGGTTCGTCGTGGTCGACAGCCGCGGACGGATCAGGTGGACATGCACCGGTGACGCAGGCACCCGGCTGCTGGTCCTCGTGTCACGGTCGACACCGATCGATTACCTGGCCTACCTGCGTGGAGAGGGCATCCCCTACATCGTGGCCGGCGGCGACCGGGTTGACCTCCCGCTGGCGCTCAGCCTGCTGGCGGAACTCCTCGGCGTCACCTGCGTCGTGTCCGAAGCAGGCGGAGGCCTCAACGGTGCGCTGCTTCGGGCCGGGCTCGTCGACGAGTTCCACCTTGTGCTCCTACCGTCGCTGATCGGCGGACGCGACACCCCGGGCACCTTCGACGGAGCGCCTCTCCTTCCGGGACAGATCCCGACACCGCTCCGCCTGCGCGACGTGCAGAGCACGACCGACGGCGTCGTCCGGCTCCACTACGAGGCGGCGGTCCCACGCGCATGACGCGGTCCGCTTTGTCCGTCGGTCCTCCGAGCTGTCGGTCAAACGCGTGCCGGGCGCCTCTCAGCCGGTGACGTCAGGGTCTAGTCATCCGATCGACTGGTACGGGGCTGAACCTCGGGGCCGTTCACGTGCGCGTGGCCACCCCCACAGTGAGGTCTTGCCGGGTCCGCACCCGGGACCCACAAAACCGCCTGCCCTTCGCCGATGGGACACCGATGGCCGTGGCCGGCGCGGACCCATCCCGAACCACGAGGGGACATCGACAGAAGCGCGAGATCGGCGTCATGACACAGAAGTTCTCGGGTGTCACGCGGCACCCGACCGCTCTGATCGGCTGGACCTAGGTCTGCAAGTGCGTGAACGCCGCAGCGAGGAACTGTTCTGAAAGCGGGGTTCCGGCCGTTGCACGAGCCAGCTGGAGCGCGCCGACCATGAGTGCGACCTTCGCCAGGTCAGCATCACCGACATGTCCGCTCGCGTCACCGTCATGGGTGGCCACCGCGCAGAGGAGATCGTCGAGCGCTGTGCGGTAGCCGTCGCGCAGGGGGCCGTGCGCGTTGGTGGCGGCCTCGCCGACGAGCGCGGCCACAGCGCACCCGGAGGTCGGGGCGTCGCGGTGTTCCGGTGACAGATACCAGTTCGTGAGCAGCGCACGAGCGCCGTCCCCGTGCTGTTCGGTGGTCTCCGCGACGACCTTCCGTCGCTGGTCGACGGCGAAGTTCATCGCTTCGGACAACAGGGCGTCCTTCGACGCGAACTGCTTGTAGAAACCGCCGTGCGTCAGTCCCGCGCGAGTGGACACGGCATCGACACTCACACCCGCTACGCCGTGCTCGCGCAGGAGTTCTGACGCGACACGGACGACGGCCTCCCGGTTGGCCTGGGCTCGTGCGCGCGTCACCCGTGGCATCGGACTCCTCCTCGACGGATCTCGTGGTGCGGTCGCCCACGTGTGCTATAGATGTTACACGTCATCTACTGAAGGAGAGGAGCATGATGCAAATCGGTGGACGCCGTGCCCTCGTCACCGGCGGGCAGCGCGGCCTCGGAGCCGCCTTCACAGCAGAGCTCTTGGAGCACGGCGCTGAGCGGGTCTACGTCACAGCGCGCGAGCCTCAACGTGGTGAGGATCCCCGGATCGTCGCCCTGCCGCTGGACGTCACCTCGCAGGCTTCGGTCGATCGACTCGCCGCAGTCGTCGACGACGTCTCGATCGTGATCAACAATGCTGGTGTGACCGGGCCGGTACCGGTCCTCGGCACCCACGTCGACGCCATGCGAGCGGTGTTCGATACCAACGTCTTCGGGCCTGTGCGCGTTGCGGAGGCCATGGCGCCTGCCCTCGCGCGGCATGAGAGCAGCGCGCTCGTCAATATCCACTCGGTACTGTCGTGGTTGGCGGGCGCCGGTGCCTACGGGGCCTCAAAGGCTGCACTGTGGTCGTTGACGAACTCGCTGCGCGTCGAGCTCGCACGCCAAGGGACGAGCGTCATCGGGGTCCATCTCGGTCTCGCTGACACCGAGATGTCCGCCAGGCTGAACCTTCCGAAGGTGACGCCCGCCTTCGTCGCAGCCCGGGTCATCGACGGCCTCGAACGAGGGGACACTGAAGTCCTCGTCGACGAAATCAGTCGCGACGCGAAGTCGATCCTCGCCGGGCCGGTGGAGAACTTGGTGTTCTCGTGGTGACCGATCTGAGCGTGTAGGCGGGAGGAGTGCTGGCGCCGTCCGGTCCACCACCGCCAGGGGGCTGCTGCGCAGGATTTTGCGCGAGGGGCTCTGCGTTCAAACGCTGCATATTGGCAGCTACAAGGACGAGGCCCCGCCGTTGCGCGAGATGCACGAGAAGTACTTGCCCACGCATGGAATGGCGCCGACCGGACGACACCACGAGATCTACCTCAGCGACCCACGCAGGACCCCTGACACCACACTCAGGACGGTGCTCAGGCAGCCGGTCATCCGGGCAGAACCAGTGTCTCGCTGAGCGAACCCTGGGGTCACGTGGTCGTCGCAAGTTCCTAACCGAGTTCGACAACGACGAAGGGCCCAAGAAGTTCACCGGCGGCAACGCTCGCCCCCTTCGGGATCTACAGCTCGGACGGGCCTGCCTCCCGATCAGCCGACCGCGCGGCGCGGCTGGAGGTGCAGGCACCAGCGACGTGTCGACGAATGCGAGCGTGCTCCTGACCGGTGCGTCCCGTGGCCTGGGCTACGCGCTCGCCGAGGAATACCTCGAGCATGGCTCCCGCGTCGTCGCAACCGTCGGGGCCCGGGCCGCACCGCCCTGCACGACCTGCAGCGGGGCGCCGGCGGCCGGCTGGAGATCGAGCACGTCGTCACCAACGCGCTAAGCCCTCTGCGCGTCATCGAGACGCTCGGCGAGCTCATATCCGCGGACGAGACCATCGCGGTCATGCCCTCCGGCCAGGGCAGCGGCACCGTGTGCGGGTAGCGCGTGCCTTGGGTCAGCGCCGCAACCGCCCGGCCCCCGACCAGTCCGGCGATCTTCGACGGCGCAGGCTCGCGGCCTCGCCAGAACCAGGCGGGCGACTCAGGCGCAGTCGCCGGTGTCCACCGCCGAGGTCGCGGCCCGGGCCCGACCGGCCCGAACCGTCGGGGCGATCTGCCCGGCGGTCAGTGCATACCCGGTCTGCGGGTCGTCCCGGGACATCGCGAAGACCAGGCCCGCGACCGCGCCGGCAGTGTCGACCATCGGCCCGCCGGAGTTGCCTGGGCGCACGACAGTCCGCAGTGTGTACACCTCGCGGACCACGCGGCCCTGTCCCCGGATGTCGGTGCCCACGATGCGCTGGGTCGCCCGGACGCGGGCCGCCGAGGTCGTCAGTGGGCCGTCGCCGGGGTAGCCGAGCACCACCGCGGGCGCACCGGTGCGGAGATCGGCGGCGGCGACCGTCAGCGGTGCCACCGGCAGCCGGGCGCCGTCGGACAGGGCCAGCACGGCCACGTCCAGATCCGGGTCGAAGGCGACGACCTCGGTGGCGAACCGGGCGTTGCGCGCCGGCCCGGATGCCCCCTCCAGCGCAACGGTCGGGGCATCGACGCCGGCCACGACGTGGGCGTTGGTGACCACATGGGTCGCGTCCACGACGAATCCGGACCCCTCCACCGCGGTCCGGCAGGCCGGGGCCGTCCCGGTCACCTTCACGGTTGCGGTCGCGGCCCGGGCGGCTGCGCCGGAGCGGGCGACGCCGGTGTCCGGGGGCGCCACCGCGGGGATCCGCTCGGTGAGGAACGGCTGCAGCAGCGCCGGGTAGGTACCGCCGTCGACCTGCCGGGACAGCCGCTGCACCCAGTCCCGGGCGCCGGTCGGCACGCCGGCGTCGACCCGGGCGAGGAGGGCGGAATCGCGGACGGCACCGGGCAGCACGGGAAGGGCGCTGGCGGCGACGACAACGCCGACCGCCCACAGGACGGCCAGGGTGCCGACCGCGCTCAGCGCTCCCCCGCCGAGCCGGTCCGTCGTCCGCAGCACCCCGGGTCGCCGGGCACGGAGCCGGTGCCCGAGAGCGGACCCGACAGCCCGACCGAGCCCGGCGACGGCCACCACCCCGATGACCGCCACGAGGGTGCGCAGCAGCGGTTGTCCCGACGCCCCGCCCGGTAACCGCGTCAACGCCGCGGGCAGGACCGCGACGGCCAGCACAGCGCCCAGGATCCCGCCGGTGATGGAGCAGACGCCGACGACGAGGCCCTGGCGCAGCCCGATCACCAGCTGCACGGCCACCACCACGAGAAGGACCGCGTCGAACACGCTCATCCGGGATCAGACGGTCGGCGCGGATGCGGGGTTCCCGAGTCCGGCCGACGGGCAGTCCGCCGTCAGCGGGCACCGCTCACACGCCGGGCGCCGGGCGGCACAGCACCGGCGGCCGTGCCAGATGACGCGGTGGCTGAACATCGTCCACTCCGCCCGCGGCAGCAGCTGCGCGACCGCGGCCTCGACCTTGACCGGGTCCTCCTCCGTCGTCCACCCGAACCGGCGGACCAGCCGGCCGAAGTGGGTGTCCACCGTCAGGCCGGGAACCCCGAAGGCATTACCCAGCACGACATTCGCGGTCTTGCGCCCGACGCCGGGCAGCGTCACCAGATCCGCCATCCGGCGGGGCACTGTTCCGTCGTACCGCTCGACGAGCGCCTGGCCGATGCCGGTCAGCGACGCGGCCTTTGCGCGGAAGAAGCCCGTCGGGACGATCATCGCCTCCAGCTCGGCACGGTCTGCCCCGGCGTAGGCGGCGGCGTCCGGGTACCTCGTGAACAGGGCCGGGGTGACCGTGTTGACGCGAGAGTCGGTGCACTGGGCAGCGAGCACGGTCGCGACGAGCAGCTCCAGCGGGCTGCGGAAGTCCAGCTCGCTGTGCGCGTCCGGGTAGGTCGCCGCGAGCACCCGGTTGATCCGCCGGGCGCGCCGGGTGAGGGCGAGCGTGGTCTCCTCGACGGGACGGCGCGGCACAGCGGTCACCGTAGGCCCGGGTGCCATCGGGATGGCGCCGCTGGGACACTGACCGCTCGCGCTGGGACACTGACCGCTCGCGCTGGGACACTGGCGGTTCAGCCGTGGACCGGCACGCGACAGCGAGGGGCGGACGATGGCGACGCAAAGCATTCCGCCGGTCGGCGCGCCGGGCCGCCCGGTCCCCCCGGGAACCCAGCCCGTCCGCCCTCCGCGCCCGCATCCGCCGGGATCCGCGGCGGCACCCGGACAGGCGGGCAGGTCGGCAGGGTCCCCGCTGGACGAGTCGGGGCTGTTCGGCTGGCTCAGCGAGGGCGATCTCAGCGCGCTGAAGAGCCGGATGGTGCGGCTGACGGTCGCCCGCGGCGCGGTGCTGTTCGAGGAGGGCGACGTCAGCGAGCGGCTGTTCCTTCTCGACGGCGGGAAGATCAAGCTGACCCACGCGGCCGCGGACGGCCGGGAGAACCTGCTGTCGGTGCTCGGGCCCGGGCAGATGTTCGGCGAGCTGTCCGTCTTCGACCCGGGTCCCCGGTCCTCCCGCGCCAGCGCCGTCGTCGACTCGGTGGTGCTGGCGCTGTCCGACGCCGACCTGTTCCCGCTGCTGGCCGACCGGCCGGACCTCGCCCGCGGGCTGCTGCGCCAGCTCGCCCACCGGCTGCGGCGGAGCAACGACACGGTGGCGGACCTGATCTTCTCCGACGTGCCGGGACGGGTGGCGAAGGCCCTGCTGGACCTGGCCGACCGCTTCGGCCGGCCGGGCCGGTCCGGCCTGCGGGTGACCCACGACCTGACCCAGGAGGAGCTCGCCCAGCTGGTCGGCGCGTCCAGGGAGACGGTGAACAAGGCCCTCGCCGACTTCGCCCACCGAGGCTGGCTGAACCTGGAGCAACGCTCGGTGGTCCTGCTCGACGTGGACCGGCTCCGTCGCCGCGCCGGCTGACCGCCCGGCTGACGCCTGCCCGGCGCCGATACGCTTCGGCGCATGACGTCCTGGGAGTACACGACCGTCCCGCTGCTCATCCATGCGACCAAGCAGATCCTCGACTCCTGGGGCGAGGACGGGTGGGAGCTGGTGCAGGTGGTGCCCGGGCCGAACGCGGACAACCTGGTGGCCTACCTCAAGCGTCCGAAGGTCTGAGCGGTGCCTTCTCCCGGCGACGCCGCCCCCCAGCCGGCCGCCGCCCCCCAGCCGGCCGTCCCCGGCCCGGTCGTCCCGGACCCGGACGCCGCCCTCGCCCGGTTGGGGCTGACCCTGCCGGCGGTGCCGGCGCCACTCGCCGCCTACGTCCCGGCGGTGGCCGCCGGGACCACGGTGTGGACCGCCGGACAGCTGCCCTTCGTCGACGGCGTGTTGACCGTCACCGGGATCGTCGGCGGCGACGGGCCCGACGCAGTGGACGAGGCGACCGCCACGGCCGCCGCCCGGACGGCGGCGCTCAACGCGCTGTCCGCTGTCGCGTCCGTCGCCGGCGGCCTGCGCAACGTGGCCCGCATCGCGAAGATCACCGTCTTCGTGGCCAGTGCGCCCGGGTGGACCGGGCAGCCGCGGGTGGCCGACGGTGCCAGCCGGCTGATCGGGGAGGTGTTCGGCGATGCCGGGCGGCACGCGCGCAGCGCCGTCGGGGTCAGCGGCCTGCCCGCCGGCTCACCGGTCGAGGTCGAGGTCGTCGCCGTCCTCACCGCGCCGCTCCCGGTCTGAGGTCGGCAACTAACCTCGAGCCGGTGCCCGACATGCCCGCCCGCCTGCACATCGTCACCGGCAAGGGCGGCACCGGGAAGACGACCGTCGCCGCCGCGCTGGCGATCGCGCTGGCCGCGCCGGACAAGCGGGTCCTGCTGGTCGAGGTCGAGGGCCGCCAGGGCATCGCCTCGCTGTTCGGCACCGCCCCACTGGATTACACCGAACTCGTGCTCGCCGAGTCCGGGCCGCGGGGGCGGGTGCACGCGCTCGCGATCGATCCCGAGGCCGCGCTGCTGGAGTACCTGGAGCTGTTCTACAAGCTCGGTCCGGCCGGCCGCGGGCTGCGCAAGATGGGCGCGATCGAGTTCGCGACGACCATCGCCCCCGGCATCCGCGACGTGCTGCTGACCGGCAAGGCCTATGAGGCGGTCCGGCGTCGGGACGCCCGGCGCCAGCACGTCTACGACGCGGTGGTGATGGACGCCCCACCGACCGGCCGGATCGGCAGCTTCCTCAACATCAACGCCGAGGTCGAGCAGCTGGCGCGGGTCGGACCGATCCACTCCCAGGCCGCCTCGATCATGCGGGTGCTGCGTTCGCCGCAGACCGCCGTCCACTTCGTCGCCCTGCCGGAGGAGCTGCCCGTGCAGGAGACCGCCGACGGGATCGCTGCCGTGCACGTTCTCGGGCTCCCAGTGGGCGCCGTGGTGCTGAACCGGACGACGACGCCGCGGCTGTCGACGCCGGACCTGGCCGCCGCCGCCGCCGGCACCCTCGCCCGCGACCGGGTCGCGGCGGCCCTGGCCGCCACCCGGCCGGGCGCGAACGTCCGGAGCCCGAGGGCGGGGGGCGCGGCCGACGACGAGCGCACCGTGGACGCCCTGCTGGCGATGGCCACCGACCACGCGCGGCGGGTTGCCACCGAGAGCCGGCACCGCGACGAGCTGGGCGCCCTGGGCCGTCCCGTAATCGACCTCACCCGGCTGCCCGGCGGGGTCGACCTCGCTGGGCTGTACGGACTGGCCGACACCCTCGGCGGCCGGTTGTCGGACCTGCTGAGCGGCGGCGACCCACGGGGGGCCGACCCGACGGCAGCCGACCCGGCGGCAGCCGACGCCCGGCTCAGCGGCCCCGCGGCGGATGCCCCGTCCGCCCGGAGCGCGGGGTGACAGCGCGCCCGCTCGCCCTGGACGACCTGCTCGATTCCGGCGTGTCCACGATCGTCTGCTGCGGCGCCGGCGGGGTCGGCAAGACCACCACCGCCGCGGCCGTCGCACTGCGCGCGGCCGAGCGCGGCCGGCACGTCGTCGTGCTCACCATCGACCCCGCCCGCCGGCTCGCCCAGGCGATGGGCCTGGCCGCGTTGGACAACACGCCCCGCCCCGTGCCCGGTGTCGACACCGCCAAGGGCGGTTCGCTCACCGCGATGATGCTGGACATGAAGCGCACGTTCGACGACGTGGTGCTCGCCCAGGCGGACCCGGCGAAGGCCAAGGCGATCCTGGAGAACCGCTTCTACGTGTCGCTGAGCAGTTCGTTCGCCGGTACGCAGGAGTACATGGCGATGGAGAAGCTCGGCCAGCTGCGCTCCTCGGCCGCCGCCGACGGCATCGACCTGATCGTCGTGGACACCCCGCCGTCGCGGTCGGCGCTGGATTTCCTGGATGCCCCGAAGCGGCTGGGGTCGTTCCTCGACGGACGGTTCATCCGGCTGCTGGCGTCTCCGGCAAAGGGGTATCTGCGGTTCGTGTCCGTCGGGGTGGCCGCGGTCACCTCCGTCTTCACCCGGGTCCTCGGCGGCCAGGTGCTCCGCGACATCCAGACCTTCGTCGCCGCCTTCGACACCCTGTTCGGCGGCTTCCGGTCCCGCGCGGAGCAGACATACGCATTGCTGCAGGGGGCCGACACCGCCTTCCTGGTCGTGGCGACGCCGGAGCCGGACGCGCTACGGGAGGCGGGCTTCTTCGTCGACCGGCTGCGCGAGGAGTCGATGCCGCTGGCCGGCGTCGTCGTCAACCGGACGGTAACCCCCGGACCGGACCTGGGGACGGCCCGCTCTGAGCCGACGTCGGACGGCTTGGCCGACGGACTGCTCGGACTGGCCGCCGACCTGGCCGTCGAGACCAGCCGGCAGGCCCTGCTGGTGGACGGCTTCAGCGCGGCCCGGCCGGGGGTCGCGATCGGGTCCGCGCCCGCGCTGGCCGACGACGTCCACGACCTGCCGGGGCTGCGTCGGGTCGGAAACCTGCTCGCCGCGGGAACCGACGCGCAAATTTCGTAGTCTCAGTGGTCGTGGGATCCCTCCTTGCCCGTCTACTCCGGTTCGTCTCGGTCAAGACCAGCCTGCTGGTCGGCTACCTGGGCGTGACTGTGCTCTGCGGCGTGCTCGTCGCGGCGCTGGCCCTGCCGGCCATCGCGGTCGTCGCGTACGGCACCAAGCAGGCCGCGACCGGCCTGCAGACCCTGCCCGAGCCGCTGGCCAAGCCGAACCTGCAGGGCTTCACCTACGTCTACGACCGCAACGGCAAGTTGCTGGCCACCTTCCTGGCCAAGAACCAGGTGCCGGTGCCGTTGGCGCAGGTTGCCCCGGTGATGCGGCAGGCGGTCGTCGACATCGAGGACCGGCGCTTCTACCAGCACGGCGCCGCCGACGCCCAGGGGATCCTGCGGGCGGCGGCCAGCAACGCAGCCGCCGGTGGCACGGTCGCCGGTGGGTCCACCCTCACCCAGCAGTACGTCAAGAACACGTTGCAGGCGCAGGCGACGACCAGGTCCCAGCAGGCAGCCGCCACCGTGCAGACCCGGGCGCGCAAGATCCAGGAGCTGCGGTACGCGATCGGTGTCGAGAAGTCGATGACCAAGAACCAGATTCTCGAGGGTTACCTCAATATCGCCACATTCGGCCGGAACCTGTACGGCGTCCAGGCCTCCGCCCTGTACTACTTCGGCGTCCCCGCGAGCAAGCTCAACCTCCCCCAGGCGGCGATGATCGCCGGGATGACGAAGTCGCCGACCGCCTTGGACCCCACGGGTCCCGTCGAAGGCCTGGTGGACCCCCGGCGCGACGCCACCGCGCGCCGCAACGTGGTGCTCGACACGATGCACCAGCTCGGCCACATCTCCACCGTCGACTGGCAGGCGGCCCGGCGCGCCCCGCTCGGAATCGTCAACGGCGGCAAGGGCAATCCGCCGCAGCACGGATGCGTCAGCGCGTCGGCCGCCTGGTACTGCGACTACGTCGAGAAGCTCATCACCCGAAGCGACCAGTTCGCCGCCATCGGCAAGACCCCCGACGACCGCTACCGGGCGTTGACGACCGGTGGACTGACCATTCGGACAGCACTGGACCCGGGCATCCAGAAGTTGGCGGACGCCGGGATCCGCAGCCAGGCCCGACCCGGTGACAACGTCGTCGCGGCCACCGCGATCGTCAAGCCCGGCACCGGCGAGGTCCTTGCCGTCGCCAACTCCAAGGGCTTCAACCAGACGGCCACTCCGCCACAGGGCACCACTGCGCTGAACTACGCGGTGGGCGGTGAGTACGGCGGAACGCTCGGTTTCCAGCCCGGCTCCGGGATGAAGGTGTTCACCGCGGCCGCCGCGCTGGCCGACGGGAAGAACTTGGACTACGTAATCGACTCGCCGTACTCGCTGAAGACCGGAAATGCCTCGTTCGCCACCTGCAACAGCCAGATCCGGCAGAACTACGCGGTGAAGAATGCCAGCCGGAGCGAGAACGGCCCGGTCTCGATGAATCAGGCGCTGCAGGAGTCGATCAACACCTACTTCGTCCAGTTGGAGCAGCAGGTCGGGATCTGCGCCCCGTGGAAGCTGGCGACGTCGGCCGGGCTGAGCGCGTGGGGCAATAAGAAGGGCAGCCCGTACCTCAGCCCGATCCCGTTGGGGCAGTACCAGTCGTTCACGCTGGGGACCGACGAGGTCTCGCCGCTGCAGATGTCGTCGGCATACGCGATGTTCGCGGCCGGCGGCATCTACTGCAAGCCGCTGGTCGTCACCTCCATCACGCAGAACGGCCGCGCCATATACCAGCAGGGCTCGGACTGCACCCGGCTCATTCCGCAGGGCGTCGCCGATGCCGTCAGCTGGTCCCTCTACCACAACGTCGAGGGTGACCAGGGATACAACGGGACCGCCCGCGGATTGAAGATCAACGGCATCCCGTTCGCGGCGAAGACCGGAACGAACAACCTGGCCAACAACGGCGGGTCCTCCGCGGTGTGGTTCAACGGGTACAACCAGCAGTTCGCCAGCTCGATGGCCGTCGGCAACGCGACGAACCCGCGGGACCTGAACGGCCAGCGCCTCGGGGGCCGGATGATCTCCGACGCCTCCGGGGCGAAGATCGCCGGCGCAGTGTGGGAGGCGGTGATGACGTCGGTGCTGAAGGCGCAGACCCGGCACCCGGGCTTCGCGCAGCCGGATGCGCAGTACGGCGGCCAGGGCGCCTCTTCCTCACTGCTGAACCAGGCGGCGCAGCAGCCCGGGACGGTGCCGGACGTGGTTGGGCTGCCGAACGACATTGCTACCGCCGCGCTCCAGGCCCAGGGCTACACGGTTCTGCCCGGCCGCCAGCGCTATCCGGACGGCGGCGCCCCGGCCGGCCAGGTCATCCGCACCTACCCGGCGGGGGGAGACCCCGCGACGCCGGGCTCGACGGTCATCGTCTACGAGTCCGGTGGTTCTGGCGGCACATCCGGCGGCAATAGCGGCGGCGGTGGCGGCGGGGGGACGACGCCGACACCGCCCCAGCCCACGCTGCCCGGATTTCCCTGAGCGCGCGGGGCGGCCCGCGGCCCGGGGCGGCCCGCGCCGCCGGGCCCGGGGCGGCCCGCGCCGCGGGCGTCGCCGCCGGGCTCGGGGCAGCCGGGCTCGGGGCAGCCGGGGCGGCGACCTTCGCGTGGGGTGCCGGCGTCGAGCTGCGGAGGTTCCGGCTCCGCCGGGCCACGGTCCCGGTGCTGCCGCCCGGGACCCCGGACCTGCGGGTCCTGCACCTGTCCGACCTGCACCTACTGCCGCGGCAGCGGCGCAAGCGCGACTTCGTCCGGGCGCTGGACCGCCTCGACCCCCATCTGGTCGTGAACACCGGGGACAACATCGCCGCCGCCGACGCGGTCCCGGCCCTGATGGACACCCTCGGCCCACTGCTCGACCGGCCAGGGTGCTTCGTCTTCGGGTCCAACGACTTCAGCGCCCCGACGCCGGGCAACCCCTTCGCCTACCTGCTGCCGGCCTCGATGCGCCGGGTCCGGCACCAGGAGGTCGACCTGCCGGTCGGGGAGGTGCGGCACCGGTTCACCGCGGCGGGATGGCTGGACCTGGACAACGCCGCCGGGACGTTGACCGCCCGGGGGCGCGACCTCGGTCCGGCGGCCCAGGTGCAGGTGGCGGTCAGCGGCACCGGCGACGCGCACATCGACCGCGACGACCTGACCACCGTCGGGCCCGCACCGTCGGGCATGCCGGCCATCGCCGTCACCCACGCCCCCTACCGGCGGGTCCTGGACGCGTTCACCGGTGCCGGCTGGCCGCTGGTCCTGGCCGGCCACACCCACGGCGGGCAGCTGCGGCTACCCGGCCACGGCGCGATCATCAGCAACTGCGACCTCCCGCCGGCCCAGGCGTCCGGACTGTCGCGGTGGCCCCCGGCGGACCCGCACTCGGCTGTTTCCGCCGCTGGTCCGGGCTGGTTGCACGTGTCGGCCGGGCTGGGGACGTCCCCGTGGGTGCCCGTCCGCCTGGGCTGCCTGCCGGAGGCGACGCTGCTCACCCTGACCGCAGCCTGACCCCGCACCCCCGGCACCCGCACCCCGCACCCCGCACCCCGAATCCCGGCCACGGATCCCGGCCACGGATCCCGGCCACGGAACAATCCGGGGACCCGACCGCGCTGGACGGGTCGGGACGGGCGCGACGCCCGGACGGACGTGAGACATGCGGAGGCGACGCGGACATGGCGGACGACGACAACCCGAAGGCCGAGATCGGGGTCACCGGTCTGGCAGTGATGGGTGCGAACCTCGCGCGGAACCTGGCCCACCACGGCTTCCGGACAGCGGTCCACAACCGCACCGATGCCAAGACCGACGACCTGATCGAGCACCACGGACACGAGGGCGCCTTCGTGCCCAGCCACTCCCCGGAGGACTTCGTCGCCAGCCTGGCGCGGCCGCGGGTCATCGTGTCGATGGTCAAGGCCGGTGCCGGCACCGATGCGGTGATCGACACGCTCAGTCCGCTGCTCGACGAGGGGGACGTCCTGGTCGACGGCGGCAATGCGTTGTTCACCGACACCGAGCGGCGTGAGCGGCACCTGGCCGACCGGGGCATCCACTTCGTGGGAATGGGTGTGTCCGGCGGTGAGGAGGGCGCGCTGAACGGGCCGAGCATCATGCCCGGCGGTAGCGACCACGCCTGGGACGTGCTGCGGCCCAAGCTGGAGGCGATCGCCGCGGAGGTCGACGGCACCCCGTGCACGACGCACGTGGGACCGGGCGGTGCCGGGCACTTCGTGAAGATGGTGCACAACGGCATCGAGTACGCCGACATGCAGCTGATCGCCGAGTCGTACGAGCTGCTGCGGTCCGGGCTCGGTCAGTCGCCGGCCCAGATCGCCGAGATCTTCCGGCAGTGGAACGAGGGCGACCTCGAGTCGTTCCTGATCGAGACCACCGCCACCGTGCTGGACCATGTCGACGCGGCGACGGGTCGACCGTTCATCGACATCGTGGTCGACGAGGCCGAACAGAAGGGCACCGGGCGGTGGACCGTCCAGGCGGCACTCGACCTCGGTGTCCCGGTGACCGGCATCGCCGAGGCCGTGTTCGCCCGGGTGGTGTCCAGTGAGGGTGAGCTGCGGCGGACGGCCAGCGCGAAGCTGGCCGGGCCGTCGGGGCAGCTGTCCGGGCCGGTTAGGGAGACCTTCGTCGACGACGTCCGGCAGGCGCTCTACGCCTCGAAGGTCGTCGCCTACGCCCAGGGGTTCGCCGAGCTCGGCGCCGCGTCGGTCGAGCACGGCTGGAATGTCGACCTCGGCTCGATGGCCACGATCTGGCGCGGCGGCTGCATCATCCGGGCGCGGTTCCTGAACCGGATCAAGGACGCCTACGACTCCGCCGGGGGCAGCGAGGGTCTCCCGTCGCTACTGCTGGACGACTACTTCGCCGAGGTCGTCGGCAATGCCCAGGACGCCTGGCGCCGGGTCGTCGCCGCCGCGGCTGTCACCGGCGTCCCGACCCCCGGCTTCGCCTCCGCGCTCGCCTACTACGACGGGTTGCGGCGCGAGCGGGGATCGGCGGCGCTGATCCAGGGGCTGCGCGACTTCTTCGGCGCCCACACCTACGCCCGCGTCGACCGGCCCGGTACGTTCCACACGCTGTGGGGCCAGGAGGGCCGGCGCGAGATCGACAGCCGTGAGCTGTCGGCCTGAGCCAATCGCTCGCGCCCGGCCAGGGCCGCCGACCAGTGCGCCCGGCCAAGGCCGCCCGTCCGTGCGGCCGGTCAGGGCCCCCCGGGCATCCGGTAGGGTTCCGGGTGTCCTCGGGGTGTGGCGCAGCTTGGTAGCGCGCTTCGTTCGGGACGAAGAGGCCGCAGGTTCAAATCCTGTCACCCCGACCACCACGAACAGCAGGGCCCGCCGGCCACCCGTCGGCGGGCCCTGCTGTTCGCCGCCCCGAGGCGGCCGTCCCCGTCGCTGGGTGCGGCCGGCGTGCGACCATCCCCGGGTGTCCGACGACGTCGCCCGACCCGCATCCGACCTGCCCGACACCCGAGCCGCGGCCGCACCCGACCTGCCCACCGCCGCCCCAGCCGAAGCGGCCGGGCTGAACGCCGACCCGGCGTGGGTCCACCGGTTCACGGCCGCCCGGGTCTCGGTGCCCGACTTCGCCGAGGACGCGCCGGACCGGTGCCTCTACCTGTCCAACGCCACCGGCACCTACGAGGTCTACGCCTGGGACCGCTCGCTCGACGACGGCGCCGACCCGTCGGCGCCCGCGCATCGCCAGGTGACCGACCGGCCCAACGGAACGGTCGAGGCCGCCTTGCCCCGCGACGGGTCGGCGGTCTGGTGGTTCGCCGACACCGACGGCGACGAGTACGGGACCTGGCAGCGGCAGCCGTTCGCCGGCGGCCCGGACACCGCCGCACTGCCCTTCCTGCCCGCCGCGTACTCCGTCGGCTTGGCGTTCGGCCCGGCCGGGGAGGTCGTCGTCGGGTCGGCCGACGACGCCTACGGCACCCGCATCCACTGGACGACGCCGGACGCGGACCCGACGACGGCCCCGGGCGCGGACCCGGTCACCGGCCGCCCGGACGTCGAGCCGACGACCGTCCCCGGCGTCGTGCCGGTCCTGGTCTACGAGCACGAGCAGTCGGCGAGCATCGGCGCGCTGTCCCGCGACGGGACCCTGCTGGCCGTCGACCATTCCGAACATGGGGACGCCCGCCACCCGGCCGTCCGGGTGCTGGACCTGCGTGCCGTCCCGGCCGGCGGGGCGCCCGGCGTGGTCGGCGAGCTGTGGGACGGCCCCGGCCGGAGCACCAGCGCCGTGGAGTTCGCCCCCGTCGACGGCGACCGCCGGCTGCTGGTCACCCACGAACGCGGCGGCCGGCCGGCCCTGCTGATCTGGGACCTGGCGACCGGGGAACAGACCGAGATCGACCCCGGACTGCCCGGTGAGGTGTCCGGTGGGTGGCTGCCCGACGCGCGCGGGCTGGTGCTGCGCCACGACCACGAGGCCCGCAGCACGCTGTTCCGCTACGACCTGGTCGGCGGGGAGCTGGTCGCCCTGCCGACGCCGCGCGGCACCGTCTCCGGGATCACCGTCCGCCCCGACGGCGAGGTGTGGTTCGGCTGGTCCAGCTCGGCGGAGGGTCGCGTCGTCCGGGCGCTGCCGACCTCGGGGGCCACCGGAACCCCGGGTGGGCTGGTGGACGCGGTCCAGGCCGGGGTCGCCGGGGTGGTGCTCCGCCCGCCGGGGCACCGGCCGCCGGAGTCGGTGCCGGCCACCGACGTGTGGGCGGACGGTCCGGGCGGCCGGGTGCACGCCCTGCTGCAGGTCCCGTCCGACGCGATCGGCGGCCCGGCACCACAGCGGCCGCCGGGAGGGTGGCCGCTCTACGTCGAGGTGCACGGCGGCCCGACCTGGCACGAGAGCGACGCGTTCGCACCGGCCACCGCCGCGTGGGTGGACGCCGGGTACGCCACGGTCCGCGTCAACTACCGCGGGTCCACCGGGTACGGCGCCGCCTGGCGGGACGCGCTGGAGGCCAAGGTCGGGTTCACCGAGTTGGCGGACGTGCTGGCGGTGCGCGACAAGCTGGTGGCCGACGGCGTCGCGGACCCGGACCGGTGCGTGCTCGCCGGTGGCTCGTGGGGCGGATATTTGACGCTGCTCGGCGTCGGCACCCAGCCGGACAGTTGGGCCGTCGGCCTGGCGGCGGTCCCGGTCGCCGACTACGTCGCGGCCTACGAAGACGAGATGGAGCCGCTCAAGGCGTTCGATCGCTCGCTGTTCGGCGGAACGCCGGCGGAGAAGCCGGACGCCTACCGGGTGTCCTCGCCGCTGACCTACGTAGACGCGGTCCGCGCCCCGGTGCTCGTGCTGGCCGGGGAGAACGACCCGCGCTGCCCGATCCGGCAGATCGACACCTACCTGGCGGCGCTGACGAACCGTGGCATCCCGCACGAGGTGTACCGGTTCGACGCCGGGCACGGCTCGCTGGTGGTGGCCGAGCAGGTCCGGCAGGCCCGCGCCGAGCTGGACTTCGCCCGGCGGGCCCTGGCCGGCGAGCCGGTCGGGGATAAGGCGTCGGCCGGGCAGGCGTCGGCCGGGCAGGCGTCGGTCGGGCAGGCGTCGGTCGGGCAGGCGTCGTGAGCACCCGCTGGACCCGGTCCGCAGTGGCGGCGACCATCGACCACACGCTGCTCAAGCCGGAGGCGACCGACACCGACGTGGCGCGGCTGGTCGACGAGGCGACCGAGCTGGGCGTGCTGGCCGTGTGCGTGTCGCCCGCGCGGCTGCCCCTCCGGCTGCCCGGATCGCCACGGCTGCCCGGATCGCCACGGACCGACGCCGCGCCGCTGGTGGTGGCGACCGTCTGCGGGTTCCCGAGCGGTGCATCGACGACCGCCGTCAAGGCCGCCGAGGCGGCCGGCGCTGTCGCGGCCGGCGCCGACGAGGTGGACGTCGTGGTCGATCTCGGACTCGTCGGGGCGGGGCTGTGGCAGCAGGTGGAGGACCAGCTGGCGGCGGTCCGGCGGGCGTGCGGACCGGCCGCGCTGAAGGTGATCCTGGAGAGTGCACTGCTCACCGACGAGGAACTGGCCGCCGGCTGCCTGGCCGCGGAGCGCGCGGGCGCAGCGTTCGTCAAGACCAGCACCGGGTTCGGCAGCGGCGGCGGTGCGACCCGGCACGCCGTGGAGGTGATGGCCGCGACCGTGGGCGGCCGGCTCGGCATCAAGGCCAGCGGCGGGATCCGCGATGCCGCGGCAGCCGTGTCGTTGCTGGACGCCGGCGCCACGCGCCTGGGCATGTCCGCCTCACGCGCTGTGCTGGACGCCCTGCCCGACACCTGACGCGCTGCCCGGGAGGTTTCACCCCTCAGGCGGTCCACCCCTCAGGCGGTCCGCCCGACCGGTGCCCGGTACGACGGGTCGGCGGCCGCCCGGTACGCGTCCAGCAGCCCGCGCGCCGTCCGGTCCCAGGAGAAGCCGGCCGCGTGCGCCAGCCCGGCGGCCACGGCCGCCGAGGCCGCGGCCGGGTCGGTGAGGATCCGCGCGAGCGCAGCCGCCCAGTCCCCGGGGTCGTGCCCGGCCACCAGGGTTCCGGCGCCCGGCGCGACGGCCCGCGAGAGCCCGCCGACCGCGGCCGCCACCACCGACACGCCGCACGCCTGCGCTTCCAGCGCCACCAGGCCGAACGACTCGCTGCGGCTCGGCACCGCCACCACGTCGGCCGCGCGGTAGACCGCGGCGAGCTGCTCGGCCGGTCGCGGCGGGACGAAGCGGACCGTGACCCCCGGCGGGGCAGCCGCGGCGAGTGAGCCCAACCGGTCCAGCTCCCCGGTTGCCTGCCCGGCCGGCGCCCCACACACCAGGACCGTCAACCGGGGCGGCCGGCCGGCGGCGACCAGCCTCGACAGCAGCGGGCCGGCAGCGCGGAGCACGACGTCGGGGCCCTTGAGCGGCTGTAGTCGCCCGACGTAGGCCACCACCGGGTCGTCGGGTTCGATCCCGAGCTCGTCGCGCGTCGCGGTCCGGCCGTCCGTCGCGGTCCGGCCGTCCGGCGCAGCCGGACCGAACACGTCCAGGTCGACGCCGGGCTCCACGATCGACACCCGGGCGGGATCGGCCCCGCAGAGCAGGATCAGTTGCTCGGCCTCCAGCGCGGTGTTCGCCACCAGCCGGTCCGCGGTCCGGGCCAGATGCTCCTCGGCCCGCAGCCGCTCAGGCGGCTCGGCACCCGGATCGCCCAACGCCTGGGCCTTGACGGCCGCGAGGGTGTGTGAGGACTGGACCAGCGTCGCGGCGCAAGCGCCGGCGACCTGTTCGGCCGCGATCCCGGACAGCCAGTAGTGGCCGTGGACGATCTGACACCGCGGGACCCGTTCGGCCACGGCGTTGCCGAACCTGCGCGCGGCCTCGATCCGGGCAGCGATGCCGTCACCGCCGGCCACCGGCAGGGCATGCAGCCGGATTCCCGGGCCGAGAGCGGTGACCGACGCCGGGCCGGCCGTTCCGGTGGCCAGCTCGACCTCAACGCCGGCCCGCGCGAGCGCCCGCGCCGACTGCAGGACGTAGGTGTTCATCCCCCCCGCGTCACCGCTGCCGGGCTGGTCGACCGGCGAGGTGTGCAGGCTGATCATCAGGACACGGTCCGGCGTGCCGGGCCCGCGCCCCAGCGAGCCGCGCGCCGGCTCAGACCCGCGCGCCGGCACCGGCCCCTGCCGTCGCGGGTGCGCGCAGCCGTGCGGCGACGAGCTCGGCGATCTGAATCGTGTTCAGCGCGGCACCCTTGCGCAGGTTGTCGTTGCTCACGAACAGCACCAGCCCCCGCCCACCGTCGACGCCGGGGTCGGTGCGGATGCGCCCGACGAAACTGGGGTCGGCGCCCGCCGCGGCCAGCGGCGTCGGCACGTCGGCCAAGCGGACGCCGGGAGCGTGGCTGAGCAGCTCGGTGGCACGGGCCGGCGACAGCGACCGGGCGAACTCGAGGTTCAGCGACAGCGAGTGGCCGGTGAACACCGGCACCCGCACGCACGTGCCGGACACCCGCAGCTGCGGGATGTGCAGAATCTTCCGGCTCTCGTTGCGCAGCTTCTGCTCCTCGTCGGTCTCGGCCGAGCCGTCGTCGACGATCGAGCCGGCGAGGGGGACGACGTTGAACGCGATCGGCTCGACGTACTGCTGAGGTGCCGGACCGCGGACCGCCGCGCCGTCGGTGACCAGGTCGGTGAACCTCGCGGACGCGGCGATCGCGCGCGCCTGGCCGGCGAGCTCGGCGACACCGGCTACCCCGCTGCCGGAGACCGCCTGGTAGGTGCTCGCCACGATCCGGGTGAGCACCGCTTCCGCGTGCAGCGGGGCGAGCACCGGCATCGCGGCCATCGTCGTGCAGTTGGGGTTGGCGATGATGCTCGGGCCGCCAGCCGCGAGGGCGAGCTCGACGTCACCGGGGTTGACCTCGCTGACCACCAGCGGGATCGCCGGGTCCCGTCGCCAGGCCGAGGAGTTGTCGATCACCACGGCCCCGGCGGCGGCGAACCGCGGTGCCTGCTCCCGCGACGTCGCGGCGCCGGCGGAGAAGACCGCGATGTCGATTCCGGCCGGGTCTGCGCTCGCCGTGTCCTCCACGACGACGTCGGTTCCCCGCCACAGCAGCGTCGTCCCGGCCGATCGCGGCGAGGCGAAGTAGCGGATACCGGCCACGGGGAAGTCGCGCTCGTCCAGCAATCGCCGCATCACCGCGCCGACCTGCCCCGTCGCGCCGACGACACCGACGGTCAGCCCGTCGGCGCCACTCAGCCCGCTACGGCCACTCATCGCCCGGTCCCCGCGTACACGACGGCTTCGGGCGCGGCCGCGTCGAGCCCGAACGCGGTGTGCAGGGCGGTCACCGCTGCATCGACGTCGGACCCCGCGACGACGACGGAGATCCGGATCTCCGAGGTCGAGATCATCCCGATGTTGATCCCGGCACCGGCCAGTGCGGTGAAGAAGGTCGCGGACACCCCGGGCGAGCTCCGCATCCCGGCACCGATCAGCGACACCTTGCCGATCTGGTCGTCGACGACCAGCGAGCCGTACCCGAGAGCATCGCTCACCCGGTCCAGCGCCTGCACCGCGGCGGCGACGTCGGCGGTGGGCAGCGTGAAGGAGATGTCGGCCAGCCGGGACGCCCCGACGGGCGCGTTCTGCACGATCATGTCGATGTTGATCTGCGCCGCGGCGACCGCGGAGAACACTTCCGCGGCCCGGCCCACGACGTCCGGCACACCCACCAGGGTGATCTTCGCCTCGCCGCGGTCGTGCGAGACCCCCGCGATGATCGGTTCCTCCACGGTGACCGCCTTCCCTGTCTCGAACTCCTCGGTGCCCGGCGCCCGTGTCGGGTCTGCCGCCGGATCGGGCTTCTGTGCCGGCCGGGTCGGTGCACTGCTCACGATCGTCCCCGGCCGGTCGCTGAACGAGGACCGGACGTGGATCGGGATCGCGTAGCGGCGGGCGTACTCGACGCTGCGCAGGTGCAGGACCTTGGTTCCGCACGCGGCCATCTCCAGCATCTCCTCGTAGGAGATGGTCGCCAACCGGCGCGCGTTGCCGACGATCCGGGGATCTGCGGTGAACACCCCGTCGACGTCGGTGTAGATCTCGCAGACGTCGGCGTCCAGCGCCGCAGCGAGCGCCACGGCTGTGGTGTCCGACCCGCCACGACCGAGGGTGGTGATGTCCTTGGTGTCCCGGCTGACGCCCTGGAACCCGGCGACGATCACGACGGCGCCCTCGTCGAGCGCCGCGCGGATCCGGCCCGGTGTGACGTCGATGATGTGCGCCCGGCCGTGGGCGGAGTCGGTGATCACCCCGGCCTGGCTACCGGTGAACGAGCGCGCCTCGAAGCCGAGGTCGGTGACCGCCATCGCCAACAGCGCCATCGAGATCCGCTCACCGGAGGTGAGCAGCATGTCCAACTCGCGGCCGCCGGGCAGCGGGGTCACCTGGTTGGCCAGCTCCAGCAGGTTGTCGGTCGTGTCACCCATCGCCGAGACGGCCACCACCACGTCGGCGCCGTCCTTGCGCGCGGCGACGATCCGGTGGGCCACCCGCTTGATGGCGGCAGCGTCGGCGACCGAGGACCCCCCGTACTTCTGGACGACGAGTGCCATGCGGTGCTGCGCCTTCCGTCTCGTCGCCCGGGCCCGGCGGGTGCGTGCCCCGTGGGGCCGCCGATACTTCCGGGGCGGACCGGTGCTGAACCCGGACCGCCCCGAAGACTATCGGCGGGTCTCAGGCCTCGAGCGAGGCGTCGAGCGTGATGTCGACGCCGGTGAGCGCCTTGCTGACCGGACAGCTGACCTTGGCCTCCTGCGCCGCCTTCGCGAACCCGGGCGCGTCCAGGCCGTCGACCTCGCCACGGACCTTCAGCGCGATGCCGGTGAGCCGGAACCCGCCGGCCGGGTCCGGCCCGAGGGACACGTCGGCGGACACGTCCAGGCTCTGCGGAGTGCCGCCGGCCTGCGCGATCACCGCGGACAGCTGCATCGCGTAGCAGGCGGAGTGCGCCGCGGCGATGAGTTCCTCCGGGCTGGTGGCCCCGCCCGCGGACTCGGCGGCACGCTTCGGGAACGACACGGTGTAGGTGCCCACGCCGGAACTGGTCATTTCGACCTGGCCGGAGCCCTTCTCCAGCGTGCCGGTCCAGGCGGTACGTGCGGTGCGCGTAGGCATCGTCGGTCAGTCCTTCCCGTCGGTTGCCGACGCCCGTGCCGGGGCCGGCCTTCCGTCCGGGGGAACGTCCGGTCCACACGCTGCCATTCCGCAGCGCCGGGAGCCGTCCGGTCAGCTGGCCAGGGTGCGGCGGCCGGAGAAGGCCCGACCGAGCGTGACCTCGTCCGCGTACTCCAGGTCACCGCCGACCGGCAGGCCGCTGGCCAGCCGGGAGACCCGCAGGCCGAGCGGGCCCAGGACCCCGGCCAGGTAGGTGGCGGTCGCCTCGCCCTCCAGGTTCGGATCGGTCGCCAGGATGATCTCGCCGACCGCGCCGTCGGCGAGCCGGGCCAGCAGCTCGCGGATCTTCAGGTCATCCGGGCCGACACCCTCGATCGGATTGATCGCCCCACCCAGCACGTGGTAACGCCCGCGGTACTCCCGGGTCCGCTCGACCGCGACGATGTCCTTCGGTTCCTCCACGACGCAGAGCACCGCGGGGTCCCGGCGCGGGTCCCGGCAAATCCGGCAGGTCGGCTCCTCGGCGACGTTGAAGCAGACCGAACAGAACCGGACCTTGGACTTGACGATCGTCAGCACCTCCGCCAGCCGGCTGACGTCCTCGGGGTCGGCGGCGAGCAGGTGGAAGGCGATCCGCTGGGCGCTCTTCGGCCCGACGCCGGGCAGCCGCCCGAGCTCGTCGATCAGGTCCTGGACGACACCCTCATACATGCGGTCCCCGCTGGTCACGGCCGTCGGTTCCCGAGTTCCCGGGCCCGGAGTCGCGGGGCCCGGAGTCGCGGGGCCCGGAGTCGCGGGGCTCGGAGTCGCGGGGCTCGGAGTCGCGGGGCCCGGAGTCGCGGGGCCCGGGTGCGTCCGTGCCGAGGTCGGAGTAGGCGTCCGCCGGGTCGTCCGGAACCAGCGGCGGGATCGACGCGGTCGCGGCACCACCCGGCACGCTGGGCCCGAAGTCGGCTCCGACCCCGGCGCCCCCGCTGCCACCGATCGCCCCCAGCTCACCGAGAGCGCCGAGGTCGACCCCCGACAGGTCCGGCATGCGCTCGGCCATCGCCTGCTCACCGACGGTGCGGGCGTGCTCGTTCGCGGCCCGGACCGCGGCCACGACCAGGTCCGCGAGGGTTTCGGTGTCGGCCGGGTCGACGGCCGAGGGATCGATGGTCAGCGCGACCAACTCACGGTCACCGGTGACCGTCGCCTTCACCAGCCCCCCGCCGGACGTCCCGGAGACGTGCGTGTCGGCCAGCCGCCGCTGGGTGTCGGCGAGGTCGGACTGCATCTGCTGGGCCTGGGCGAGCAGGTCCTGCATAGAACCCAGCCCGCCCGGTCCGAACAGGCCACCCAGGGCGGCGAACGGATCGGCGCCGGCGGGCACGTCGTCGGTTCCGGGGTCGCGGTCGTCAGGTCCGAACGGCGGCTGCGCGGTCACGGGCCAACCGTAGGGCGACCGGCTGCCCGCGCGCGCCGCGGCACGGTCCTGACGGGGCCACGGTCCTGACGGGGCCGCCGGACCGGCGCGGGCCGGGTCATTCGACGCGCGGGCGCTCCTCGATGACCTCGGCGGCGAACTCGCGGGTCAGCAGTTCGGTCGTGGACAGGCCGGGCCCGTCAAGGTCGGCGTCGGCGGGATCGACGGCGTCATCCGGCGAGCCTGCCGCGGCGGCCTGCGCGCGCAGTCGCTCGGCGACCGTGCCGCGGCCGGCCGCCGACTCCCGGGCTCCACCGCTCCCGTTGCCGCTCGTTCCGCTGCCGCCGGTCCCGTCCAGGCCGGCTGCAAGACGTCGGGAGTCGGCCGGGTCCGCTGGCAGCCGGCTCCCCCCGGGGGCGGCCGGTTCCGGCCACACGACACCGGCAGGCATGCCGCCCGCAGGCGTGTCGACAACAGCTGTGTCCACGGCCGGTGGGTCCACGGCCGGTGGGTCCACGGCCGGTGGGTCCACGGCCGGTGGGTCCACGGCCGGTGGGTCCACGGCCGGTGTGACGACAACAGGGTCGGGCCCGGTCGCCCGCGCGGCCGGGCCCGCGGCCGGCTCGCGGGGCGTCCGTACCGACGGGGTGTCATCCGGCCGGGCCGAGTCATCCGGCCGGGTCGAGTCGGTCGGCCGGGTGGCGTCGGGCGGCTGAACCCGTTCCGTCGGCGCAGCGGTCCGTCCGGGTCCGGTCGGCCCCACCACGACGTCGACGCGGACATCGAGGGCGAACAGCGCTCGCAGCGCCTCCCGGACCGCGGCGTCACGCCCGCCGCGCTGGAAGTTCGTCCGCACGCCTTCGCTGCCGACGGCGATCGTTAGCAGATCGCGTTCGAGCCCGACGATCTGCGAGCCCTGGAGCGCCATCCACGTGAAGCGACTCGTGCTGCGCAGCGACTCCAGCAGCTCCGGCCACAACCGCCGCACGTCGGCCAGCGTCACCTGGCCGGGACGTCCCCGCTCGGGCGGTGTCGACCGATCGACCGCGCCCGGATGGGCCGGCGTCGGCTCCCGCCTGCCGTTGTCGGCCGGGGCAGGGGATGGCGCGATCCGGGCGGCGGCCCGGTCTGCGGCAGCCGGTGCCGAAGCCGGCGCAGTGTCAGGAACCGGGGACGCGAGGCGCCGCTCGAGTCGTTCCAGCCGGGCGCCGAACGACGCCTCACCGTCGGCGGCAGCGGGCAGCAGCAGTCGGGCCAGCAGCAGCTCCAGGTGTAGTCGCGGGGCCGTCGCACCGCGGATGTCGGTGACGCCGGCGTCGAGCAGCTCCGCCGCCCGCAGCGCCGCGGCCCGGCCCACCGCGGTCGACTGGCGGGCCAGGGCGTCGACCGTCTCCGGCGGTACGTCCAGCAGCTCCGCGCGGCCGGCGTCGGGCACGACGCCGAGCACGACCAGGTCGCGCATCCGACGCAGCAGGTCCTCCACGAACCGGCGCGGGTCCTGACCTGCCTCGATGACCTGCTCGACCGCCGCGAAGACCTCCCGGCCGTCGTAGGCGGCGAGCGCGTCGACGACCCGGTCGAGCAGCGCATCTGAGGTGTAGCCGAGCAGTGCGATCGCGTCGTCGTAGGTGACCCCGTCCGGGCCTGCCCCACCGATCAGCTGGTCCAGCACCGACAGCGCGTCCCGCGCGGAGCCGCCGCCGGCGCGCACGACGAGCGGGAGCACGGCCGGAGCGATCGGAACGCCCTCCCGCTCCGCGATCGACGCCAGGTGGGCGGCCATCGTCCGCGGCGGGATCAACCGGAACGGGTAGTGGTGGGTCCGCGACCGGATGGTTCCGATGACCTTCTCCGGCTCCGTGGTGGCGAAGATGAACTTCAGATGCTCCGGCGGCTCCTCGACGACCTTGAGCAGCGCGTTGAACCCGGCCGAGCTGACCATGTGCGCCTCGTCGACGACGTAGACCTTGTACCGGGACGCGACCGGGCTGAAGAACGCACGCTCGCGCAGGTCTCGGGCGTCGTCGACCCCGCCGTGACTGGCTGCGTCGATCTCGATGACGTCGACGCTGCCCGGCCCACCCGGAGCGAGGTCGCGGCAGTTCCGGCACGTCCCGCACGGGGTCGAGGTGGGCCCGAGCTCGCAGTTCAGCGAACGGGCCAGGATGCGGGCACTCGTCGTCTTGCCGCACCCACGGGGACCGGAGAACAGATAGGCGTGGTTGACCCGGTTGGCGTCCAGCGCCCGGCACAGCGGGACGGTGACCTGGTCCTGCCCGACCACCTCGGCGAACGTCCCCGGCCGGTACCGGCGGTACAGGGCCAGGGGGGCTTCCACCGCGCCGACACTAACGGCGCCCGCCGACAGTGGACCGGAGTCCAGCGGTCGTCACGAAGACCCCCCGCGCACCCGGCAGAGCCCACCGACCCTTGCTGCCTTCCGGCCCTGGGGGAGTTGAGCGGGGTGCCGCCACGCGGGGGGCTGCTCGTGACACTACGACGGGCGCTCCCGTTCCGGGCGCGGGGGACGGGCGCTCCCGTTCCGGGCGCGGGGGACGGGCACCCCCGCCGGGTAACCTGCCCGACGCAGGAGGATTCGCCTAGTGGCCTATGGCGCACGCTTGGAAAGCGTGTTGGGGGGCAACTCCCTCGCGGGTTCGAATCCCGCATCCTCCGCCAGGGAACGGCACCGATCTCCGGCGACGGTCAGCCGGCCAGTCCGGTGGCCGCGGCGATGTGCTCCACCTGTACGTCGAACAGTGCACCGGGACTGCCGACGACGCCGGTCAGCTGACCGGAGACCTCGACGGCCACGGCACCGGCGATGGTTGACCACGCGAGCAGTGCACGCGCGGTGGCCGCCGGAGAAGCATCGACACCGAGCGCACCGGCCAGCGTCGCCAGCTCGCGACGGACCGCCGGGGTGTACCGCCCGGGGGTCCCGGACTCGTCCTCGACATACAGGTGCAGCAGCGCCGCCGGCACACCGAGAGCACCCGACCCGGGTTCGGCTGCGTTCCCGGTGGCGCCCGCCCCGGCCGCGGTTGTGCCGACCCGCCCGTAGAGCAGACCGAAGTCGCCGGGGTGTTCCAGCGCCCAGGTCCGTACCGCGCGGGCGATCGTCGCCAGACGCCGGCCCGCGTCACCGCGCCGGCTGCGGGACGCGGCGTCGACGGCCTCCCCCAGCTCGGCACCGGCGCGGGCGGCCAGCATGCGCAGCAGGTCCTCCCGGCTGGCGACATAGCGGTAGACCGCCGACGAGACCATGCCGAGCTCCCGGGCGACCGAGCGCAGGGAGAGCGCATCCGCTCCACCGGCGACGAGACGGTCGTGGGCGATCGACAGGATCCGCTCGAGGGTCTCGGCCCGAACCCGCTGGCGCGGCGAGCCGGTCGTGCCGCCGGTCGTCGCACCGGCCGCAGGCTCGCGCGCCGCCGCCGCCGAAGTGGCCTTCTTCGCCGTCGGCCCCGTCTCGGTGTCCGCGGCCGAGGTGGCGGCTGCCGTGGCGGCAGCGTCCTTGCGCGTGCCCCGCCTGGCAGCGCGCGGCGCCTCCCCGGCAGCAAGGTTCCCGGCGGTCGTCTTGCCACCGCGGCGTCGCGACGGAGCGGGGCTCACATCGGTTTCCGCCGGTGAGGGCGACGCGGCGCGGGCGGACTTGGAGGTGGCGGCCATGGCACCAGTCTGCGGGCTACCGAGAGCATCGGCAACTCATCGGAGCATTGCTTCCATCAGATGCGTCAACCGCTCTCGGCTGCGGGGGTGGGGCCCGGGCGGTGGTTCGGCCACCCGACCGGCACGTATGCCGGCGCCATCGGTGGCCGCCGCCGGGCCGGCCCACCGGGACAGGTGGCCGTCGCCGGGTAGCCGGGTACCCGTCCGGCACGCCGGCGCGTTGGCGGGTCAGACTGGCGTCGTGCCCGAGGTCCCGCACAGAACGGAGTCCAGCCCGGTGAACAGGCAGCCCCGCCGCGCCGCCCAGCCCTGCCGCGCGGCCCGGCCCCGCGGCGCGGCCCGGACCGACGGGACAGTCCGATGAGCAGCGAACGGATCGAGCACCGGTCCCGCCGGGCCTTCCGGCTGCGCACCCCGTTGACGCTGATGCTCCTGCTCGCACTCCTGATTGGAGCGAGCTGGTATGCGGTGCGCCAGCTGAAGGCTCCGCCGCAACTCTCCCCGCCCGGGCACTGCACGCCGGCCCGGGTGAAAGTCGCCCCGCGTGGCGCGGCCGCCGTGCTGCGCATCAACCAGGTCCGGGTCACCGTCTTCAACGCGCCCGGCGGCCGGGTCGGACTGGCCGCCGCGACATCGTCGACCCTGCAGAACCGCGGGTTCCAGACGGGGGCGGCCGGCAACGACCGGGCCGAGTTCGCCGGTGTGGCGAATGTCCGTGCAGCGGACTCCCGCCTGCCCTCCGTCGCGCTGGTGATGGGCCAGGTGCCGGGGGCGACGTTCGAGAAGGTCGCCAAGAACGACCCGTCGGTCGACCTGGTGCTGGGGCCGCGGTTCCGGGCCCTGGCAGCGAAGTACCCCGGCGCAGTCCCGGTCACCACCAGATCGGCGCTGTTCCCCGCCGACTGCACCCTGCCGAGCATCACCGGGAGCTGACGCCGGGGTGCGTGCCCGTGCGGACCCGGTTCGGCGCCGACCGATCTACCCTGTGCCGGTGGCGGCTCCGGTGTTCCTCCCGCTGCCCGGTACGCGTCCCGCACAAGCCCCATCGGCGACAGGTGACCACGGCTTCCCGCCGCGCCCCGCGGGGGACGCCCTCGTCGACCGCTTCGGGCGGGTCGCCGCGGACCTGCGCCTCTCGGTGACCGACCGGTGCAACCTGCGCTGCACCTATTGCATGCCGGCCGAGGGCGTGGACTGGCTGGCCCGTGACGACCTGCTGACCGCCGCGGAGCTGGTCCGGTTGGCCGGCGTGGCCGTCACCGCCCTCGGTGTCCGCCACGTCCGGCTCACCGGCGGAGAACCGCTGCTGCGACGGGACCTGGTCGACATCGTCGCCGGCATCGCGGCCCTGCAGCCCCGGCCGCGGATCGCGATGACCACCAATGGGCTCGGTCTAGCCCGGTCCGCGGCAGACCTGGCTGCCGCCGGCCTGGACCGGGTCAACGTGTCCCTGGACACGCTGCGACCGGACACCTTCCGGGCGCTGGCCCGCAGGGACCGGCTGGACCAGACGCTGGCGGGCCTCGCCGCTGCCGCGTCGGCGGGACTGGCCCCCGTCAAGGTCAATGCGGTGCTGATGCGCGGGGTGAATGACGAGCAGGCCCCGGAGCTGCTCCGGTTCTGCCTGGCCGCGGGATACGAGCTGCGGTTCATCGAGCAGATGCCGCTGGACGCGGGGCACGGCTGGACCCGGGCGACGATGATCACCGCGGCCGAGATCCACGACCGGCTGTCGCGCGAGTTCAGCCTGGTCGCCGACGAGGAGCCGCGCGGGTCCGCACCGGCCGAACGCTTCGCGGTCCGCTCGGTGGACGGGCGGCTGCAGGGCAGGGTCGGCATCGTCGCCTCGGTCACCGCCTCGTTCTGCGGTGCCTGCGACCGCACGCGGCTGACCGCCGACGGGCAGCTGCGCAGCTGCCTGTTCTCCCACACCGAGACCGACCTGCGCGCGATGCTGCGGTCCGGCGTCGACGACGCCGAGATCGCGGAGGCCTGGCGGGCGACGATGTGGGCCAAGCCGGCCGGCCACGGCATCGACGACGAGGTCGGGGCCGGCGGCGGGATCGCGTCGTCCGGATTCGTCCAGCCCGACCGACCGATGAGCGCGATCGGTGGCTGAGCTGCCCGGGACGGTGCTGATCCGGTACTTCGCAGCGGCGGAGGAGGCTGCCGGGCTGGCGGAGGAGGTCGTGCCGGTCGGACCGGACGCGACCCTGGCGGATCTGCTGACGCAGGCCGAACTCCGGCATCCGGGCCTGGTCGCCGCCCTGCCGGCGTGTTCCTACCTCGTCGCGACGGTGTCCGCCCGGCCGACGACCCCGGTGCCGGTCGGCGCCGTCGTCGACGTCCTGCCCCCGTTCGCCGGCGGCTGACAGCGGCCGGACGCGCTCCTCAGGGACGGCTGCGGTGCCGCGCGTCCCGTGAGCGCTGCTTCCACTGCTGCCGGATCTCCGACCGCAGCCGCGCGTCGTTGCGCGACGCCGCCCATGTGGCCTCCCGCTGCAGCGCCCGCCACCCCGCCAACCGGGCCGGGCTGAGCTGCCCGGCGTCGACGGCGGCGGTGACCGCGCACCCCGGCTCGCTGTCGTGCCGGCAGTCGGCGAACCGGCAGGACGCCACCAGCTGGACGACGTCGGAGAAGACGGTGTCCACCCCGTCGCCGGACGTCCACATCCCGACGCTGCGCAGGCCCGGGGTGTCGACGAGCGCTCCACCGCCGGGGACACCGACCAGCTCCCGCCAGGTCGTCGTGTGCCGGCCCCGTGCGTCGGCATCACGCACCTGCCCGGTCCGCAGCAGACCGGGTCGCCCCGGACGGCCCGGGTCCGGCGCCGGGATCCCGCCGGACAGCATCAGGTTCGCCAGCGAGGACTTCCCGGCGCCGGAGCTGCCCAGCAGCGCCAGGGTCGAGCCCGCGGGGACGAGGGCGGCGATCTCGTCGGCGCCGGCCCCGGTCCGGGCGGAGACCGCCAGCACGTCGACGCCGAGTGCCAGCTCGGCCACCTCCCGGCGGACCGACGCGACCGTGCCGGAGTCCACCAGGTCGGTCTTGGTCAGCACGATGACCGGCCGGGCGCCGCTGTCCCACACCAGCGCGAGCAGCCGCTCGATCAGCCGGGCGGGCACCCGGCGGTCGACCGCAGCCGTGAGCGCGACGATGTCGACGTCCGCGGCAAGCACCTGCGCGGTGGAACGGGCCCCGGCGGCGTGCCGGACCAGAGCGGTACGGCGGGGCATCGCAGCCTCGACCGTTCCCGGTCCGCCGTCGCGCAGCCCGGTGACGACGCACCACTGACCGACGGCCAGGTCCCCGACCGGCTCGACCGGGACAGGCCGGCTCGGGCGGCCGATCACCAGGACCAGGGCACGGCCGCGTTCCACCCGAGCGACCCGGGAGGGCACGGCGCCCGTCGGCGACGCGTCCACGGCCATGGCGAGCGCGCCGGCGGTCTGCTGCGGGCCGCCGAGAGCGGCGACAGCAGCGACGAACGCAGACCGATCCTGGGTGTCGCGCGCAGCAGTGGTGCTGGGTAGCGGTTCGTCGGGGTGCTGGTCTGGGGACACGGAGCGGCTCCGGGGGCAGCCGGCTCAGTCGGCCGGTGCGGGCGACGTTAACCAGCGTCCCGGGCGGTCCGCCGGCAATTTCGGCAGGGTCCCGCCGTCGTCGCCTGGCGGGTTAGCGTGCCGACGTGCCCCCGCTGACGCCTGCCGTGCTGTCCTCCGTCGTTGCCTGGTACCGCGGCTGGCTCGCCCATCGCAGCGCCGTGCTGCGGGTGCCCGGCGTCCAGGTCGCGGTTCGCGTCGACGGCGAGCTGGTCCTGTCCGCGGCGTACGGCTGTGCGGACCTGGCCGAGCCGACACCGCTGACCGCCCGGCACCTGTTCCGGATCGCCAGCCACTCCAAGACGTTCACCGCCGTGGCGGTGCTGCAGCTGATGGAGAGCGGTGTTCTGCGACTGGACGACACCGTCGGCCGGTGGCTGCCCCAGCTGGTGCAGACGGCGCCGGACGTGGCCCGGCGCACGCTGCGACAGCTGCTCTCCCACGGCGGCGGCATGATCCGCGATGGCCACGACTGCGACCACTGGGTCCTCGGCCTGCCGTTCCCGGACCGTCAGCGTCTGCTGGCGATCGCCGACGACGACGCCGCCGTCTTCCCCGCCGACCGGGACTTCAAGTACTCCAACATCGGTTACGGCCTGCTCGGCCTGGTGATCGAGGCAGCCTCGGGCCGCCCGTACAACACCTACGTGGGTGAGCGCATCGTCGAACCCCTGGGCCTGGCGGACACCGGCCCGGAGTACGACCCGGCGCGGGCGCCCGACTACGCAACCGGCTACACCGCTCTCGCGCTCGGCGAGCGCGTGCCGGTGGACCACGTCGACACCCACGACCTGGCCGCGGCGACCGGGTTCTACGCGACCGCGGAGGACCTGACCGCCTACTTCACCGCGCACCTGCCGGGCGACGAGCGGCTGCTGTCCGACGACGCCAAGCGGTCGATGCGCCGGCAGGAGTGGGCGGTGGACGACGGCGGCTACGGGCTCGGGCTGATCCTGAACACCGTCCGCGGACGCAAGCTGTTCGGACACAGCGGCGGCTACCCCGGCCACATCACCCGCTCGCTGTTCGATCCCGAGGACCGCGTGGTCGTCTCGGTGCTCACCAACGGCGCCGACGGTCCGGCCGCGGAGTTCGCCGACGCATTCTTCTCCGTGCTGGCGCTCGCGACGGACCCGGCCCTGGACATCCCGCCGGTGCCGGACGGCATCGCCCCTGCCCGGTTCACGGGGCAGTTCGCGACGCTGATGGGCGTGAGCGAGGTGGCGCTGCTCGGCGATCGCCTGTGGGCGTTGAATCCGGACCAGGCCGACCCGGCGGTCAAGGCGACCCCGTTGGCCGTCGAGGACTCGACGACCCTGCGCATCACCGAGCGGTCCGGGTACGGCTCGCCCGGCGAGGCGATGCACTACACCTTCGCCGCCGACGGCACCGTCGAGTCGCTCCGCGACGCCGGCACGACCTCGGTCCCGCTGCACCGCTGGCGAGAGCAGATCGCCACCGTCGACCGCATCCACCTCCCGGACTGAGCCCGGACGCGGCTGCCCGTCCGGGTGGGCGCAAACGGCCCGCCCGGGGAACGGGCGGGCCGACGGCTCGCGTGCGGCGGTGGCGGTGGCGGTGGCGGTGGCGGTGGGATTTGAACCCACGGAGGGGTTAGCCTCACACGTTTTCGAGACGTGCTCCTTAGGCCGCTCGGACACGCCACCGCCGGACAGCCTACCGAGCGCGCTGCCCGAGGAAGAACCGCTCCAGCAGCTGCCCGCACTCGGCCGCCAGCACACCACCGACGACGTCCGGACGCGCGAGCACCCGCCGATCCCGCACGACGTCCCACACCGACCCGACGGCGCCCGCCTTCTCGTCGTACGCGCCGAACACCAGCCGGCCGACGCGCGCCGCCACCAACGCGCCGGCGCACATCGGGCACGGCTCGAGGGTGACCACCAGCGTGCAGCCGACCAGCCGCCAGCCGTCCCCGACGACCCGCACGGCGGCCCGGATGGCGACGATCTCCGCGTGCGCGGTCGGGTCGCCGGTCGCCTCGCGTTCGTTACGGCCCGCAGCGACCAACGTGCCGTCCGGTCCCAGCACCACCGCGCCGACCGGGACGTCACCGGTATTCGGGGCCAGCCGTGCCTGGTCCAGCGCGAGGCGCATCGCCGGCCCCCAACCGGCGGGCACCGCCGCGCCGGCGGGCACCGCCGCGCCGGCGGGCACCGCCGCGCCGGCGGGCACCGCCGCGCCGGCGGGCACCGCCGCGCCGGCGGGCACCGCCGCGCCGGCGGGCATCGTCACGCCGGCGGGCATCGTCACGCCGGCGGTCAGCGTCACGCCGGCGGTCAGCGGGCGGCGGCGACCGCGGCGTCGACCGCGTCGCCGAGGGCCCGGCCCAGCCCGAGGGCCTCGCCGATCTCCTCCAGCAGGTCCTCCGGCTCCCCGCCGAGGTCCTCGCACAACTCCCGCATGTCGTCCCCGGCCACCCCGAGGTCCCCGAGCAGCCCGAGCTCGCCGACCGGGACGGGGTCCTCGGCCTCCCCGAAGTCCGTCGTCTCCACGAGCTCGTCGACCGCGGGGTCGGTCCGGCGCAAGTACTCCACGAGGTCGTCGGCGAACACCAGGTAGTCCGCGGTCTCGAGGTCGGACAACAGGATCTGCTCACCCGCCCCGGTGAGGCGCAGGACGACCAGCGCGGAGTCGTCCAGGCTCGCGATGCCGATGACGCCGGTCTCACCCGAGCGCCCGGCGACCGTCGTCCGGAACCCGTCCCACGTCCCGACGGCGTCGGCCGGCAGCGGGTCGACCTGCCAGCGGCCACCGTCGCGGTAGGCGACAACGGCGAAGTCGACCTCGTCCTCTCCGTCGATGTCGTCGTCCTCCCCGTCCTCGTCCTCGTCCTCGTCCTCGTCCTCGTCATCGTCGGACTCGTCCTCGTCGGGCGCACCGGTGGCAGTCGGGCCAGCCGCCGGGCCAGGAGGTTTCTCGTCGTCGACGTCGAGCTCCTCGAGGTCCTCCTCCTGCCACGCGCTGTCGCGGGCGCGGGGACGGTCCGGCAGCTCCACCGAGTCCTGGGCATCGCCGGGCATCGCTGTCTCCTCGGTTTCGCCGGTCCCGACCGGGAGGGTCCGGGCCGGATCGTGTGGGGCTGGATGGTGTGGCGCGGGCTGGTTGGGGCGGGCTGGGTGGGGCGGACTCCCGCATCGTGGCAGACGACGCCGGGGATCGGAACAGCCCGGCGAGCCGGACAGCAGGCCCGGCACCGGGGGTCGGCGCGCACCGTCGCGTAGCTTGCGCGCATGCGCCTGCTGGTCGTCGAGCACCCGCTGGTGGCGCACAAGCTGACGACGCTGCGGGCCACCTCCACCGACACCACGACGTTCCGCCGGCTGGTCGACGAGCTGGTCACCCTGCTGGCGTACGAGGCGACGCGGGACATCAGGACGCACCCGACGGCACTGACCACCCCGGTGGCGGAGACCGTCGGGCTGCGGTTGGCCGGCCCCAAGCCGCTGGTCGTGCCGATCATGCGGGCGGGGCTGGGCATGCTGGACGGGATGCTGCGCCTGCTGCCCACCGCGCAGGTCGGCTTCCTCGGGATGATCCGCGACGAGGCGACCCTGCAGGTGTCCACCTACGCCGAGCGGCTGCCGGCGGACCTGACCGGTCGGCAGTGCTACATCGTTGACCCGATGCTGGCCACCGGCGCCACCCTGGCGGCAGCGGTCCAGTTCCTCGTCGACCGTGGCGCCAGTGACGTCACCGCGGTCACCCTGCTGGCCGCACCCGAGGGCATCGCCGCCCTGCGCACCCTGACCGACGAGCTGGAGGTTCCGTTGACCGTGGTCACCGCATCCGTGGACGAACGGCTGAACGACGCGGGATTCATCGTCCCCGGCCTGGGCGACGCCGGGGACCGGCTGTACGGGGCCGGCCGGTGACCGCCCCTGGGCCGGTCGTTGGCGCCGGATCACAGCCGCTCGGCTGGGGCTTCGTCGCGACCGGCGGCATTGCCCGCACGGTCGGTGCCGACCTGCGGCTGCTGGGCGCGGACCGGTTGGTCGCAGCCAGCTCCCGGGACGCGCGCCGGGCGCAACTGTTTGCCGACGAGTTCGGCGACGGGTCCGCGACCGGGTACGGCTCGGTCGAGGAGCTGGTTGCCGACCCGCGGGTCGACGTCGTGTACGTCGCGACCCCGCATGCCCAGCACCTCGGTCCGGCGCGCGCCGCGCTGGAGGCCGGCAAGGCGGTGCTGTGCGAGAAGGCGATGACCCTCACCCCGGCGGACACCGCCGCGCTGGTGGCGGTGGCCCGCGAGCAGGGCGTCTTCCTCATGGAGGCGGTCTGGATGCGGTTCAACCCGCTGGTGACCCGGCTCCGGACGCTGGTGGCCGACGGCGCGATCGGCGACCTGCGGCTGGTCACGGCGGCGTTCGGTTTCGTGTCGCAGTACGACGCGGCGTCGCGGATGTGGGACCCGGCGCTCGGCGGCGGATCGCTGCTGGACCTCGGCATCTACCCGGTCAACTTCGTCCAGATGCTGCTCGGCTCCCCCGAGTCGGTCGAGGCGAGCGGCGCCCTCTCACCGGACGGCGTCGACGCCGAGGCCTCGCTGCTGCTGCGTTACCCCGGCGGCACCTCGGCGCTCGTCGCGTCGTCGCTGCTGGCCCCGCTGTCGGTCACGGCGTCGGTCGCCGGGACCGCGGGCCGGGTGGACGTCGACGAGCAGTTCCATACCCCGACGTCGATGACCCTGCGGCGCGAGGGCGCCGATCCGGAGACGTTCCGGGTCGAGCTGGAGGGCAACGGGTACGTGCCCCAGCTGCGTCACGTCGAGGAGTGCGTCCGCGCCGGGGCGACAGAGAGCACCGTCATGCCGCTGGACGACTCGGTGACGGTCGCGTCGATCCTCCAGCAGGCGCTGGACGCCCTGGGCGTCAGCTACCCCGGCGCCTGACCGGCCGAGCCCGTCGGCGGCGGCGCAGTCGTTCCCGGCCGGCCGGGAACCCGCTCCTCAGTCCTCGCCGATCAGCTCGGTGAAGACCACGCGCATCGTCGCCGGCTCGGCGTGCAGTTGGTAGGCGGGCCGGACCCCGGGTCCACACGACGCAGTGCCGATGCCGTTCTGCGCCAGGTCGAGGTTGACCACGACGTCCGGTCCGGGGTGCAGGTCGGTGCCGTGCCGGGCCGCGTCCAGCTGCTCCGAGGTCCACCGCCGGGCGGTGAAGCCGACGGCCGGCTCGGCCGCGATCCGCAGCCCCCGGCCGGCCGGGCCGGCGAGCAGGGTCGCCCACCGCGTGCCGAGGCGCTGGCCGTTCTCCTGCGGGAAGACGTACGGGGTCTGCATCCTGTCGACGGTGCTGGAGAACCGGCCGAGCCGGACCCCACTGCGGGTGTCCGCGTATGCCTCGCCCGGGCCGAGGCCGAACCAGGTCACGGCGTCGGCCCATGACGGAACGGCGAGCCTGAGTCCGAGGCGGGGCAGCACGAACGGCCAGTCGCCTTCCGGGACGACCTCGACGGTCAGCCCGAGGGGGCCGGAGACGCCACGCTCGGTGTCCGTGGCCGACCACCGGTAGGTCGCGAGCATCGCTCGCCGATGTGCCGCGGCGGCGACCCGGGTCCGGACGACCAGCTCGGTGTCGTCGACGACCTGGACGCCGATCGTCCGATGCTCCAGCCGGTGCAGACCGGCCGTGCGCCAGATCCCGGCCAGCTCCGCCGGTGCGAACCCTCCGCCGTCGTTGTCGGTCGGCGCCCGCCAGAGGTCCAGCCGCGGACCGGTCAGCTCCAGCTCGCCGAGCCGGACGAGCCGACCGGTGCCGTGCGCGAAGACGGCGTCGCCGAGGTGGATCCCGTCCCGGTCACCACGGACCCGGGCTCCGCCGACGGACGACACCGGGGGCGCGGCGGCCTGCAGCGGTACCTGGCCGGTGGCGACGACATGGCCGTCCGAGGCCCAGGCGGTGTCGCCAGCGAGCACCGCTCGCACTGTGGCCGACGTCTCGCCGGACCCTGCGGGCATCTCGGGCAGTGACAGCTCGACACTTGTTCCCGGCGGTACGTCGGGCAGCCGTAGCTCCCCGGCCGGGTGGGAGCCGAGCTCGTCGTCGACCGACAGCGCGAACCGCAGGTGTGCCAGCGAGGTCACGGCGTAGCGGTTGGTGACCCGGACCGTTCCCGGGTCGGTGCCCGGCCCGATCCGGACCGGCGCGAAGACGGCCTTGACCTCGACCAGCCCCGGCGACGGCGTCCGGTCGGGGAAGACCAGTCCGTCGGTGATGAAGTTCCCGTCGTGCAGAGGTTCATCGAAGTCGCCGCCGTAGGCCCAGTAGGCGCGGCCGTCCGGCGCGGTACGGCGGATGCCGTGGTCCAGCCACTCCCAGACGAAGCCGCCCTGCAGCCGCTCGTGCGCATCGAACAGGTCCTCGTAGTCACGCAGTCCGCCGGGGCCGTTGCCCATCGCGTGCGCGTACTCGCACTGGAAGAACGGCTTGTCCCGCGTCTGCTCGCTCCCGCCGCGCCCCGGGTAGGGGACGCCGCGCTCGTCGGTCCGGGCTTCGGCACGCCGGGCGATCTGCTCGCAGTCCTCGACCGAGGCGTACATCCGGCTGAAGACGTCGACGTAGGCGCCGTCGTAGTCGCCCTCGTAGTGGACCGGCCGACCCGGGTCGCGGCCGCGCACCCAATCGGCCATCGCCGCGAGGTTCGAGCCGGTGCCGGCCTCGTTGCCGAGTGACCAGACGATGACCGACGGGTGGTTCTTGTCCCGCTCGACCGTCCGCCGGATCCGGTCCAGGCAGGCGCCGCGCCAGACAGGGTCGTCCGTCGGGTTGCCGGACCAGCCGCCGACGATGAAGCCGTGCGTCTCCAGGTCGTTCTCGTCGACGACCCAGAAGCCGAGTTCGTCGCACAGCTCCAGCACGCCCGGCGCGGGCGGGTAGTGGCTGGTCCGGATCGCGTTGATGTTGTGCTGTTTCATCAGCAGCAGCTCGTCGCGGACGAGGTCCAGGTCGACGACGCGGCCCGAGTCCGGTGAGAACTCGTGGCGGTTGACCCCCCGCAGGCGGATGACCTCACCGTTCACGGTCAGCAGCCCGTCGACGATCCGTACCGTCCGGAAACCGATGTGCAAGGCGATGCTCTCACCCGGCGCCGTGAGTGTCGCCTGGTAGAGCCGGGGCGACTCCGGGTGCCAGGGCTCGACGCCGTCGACCCGGATGGGGGCGTCCACCGCGACGTCGCGTAGCCCGAGCTCGGGGACCGAGAGCGTGACCGGGCCCGGGGCGCCCGGGGTGAGCGCGACGTCGACCCGCAGGATCCCGGTCCCGGGACTGCCTGCGCGGCCCTCGAAGTCCGCGCGCACCCAGTGGTCCTCGACGCTGCCTGCCGGGCGCCGCAGCAGCGCGACGTCGCGGAAGATACCCGGCAACCACCACTGGTCCTGGTCCTCCAGGTAGCTGCCGGCCGACCACTGGTGGACGCGGACGGCCAGCAGGTTGCGGCCCGTCCGGAGTACGGACGCGACATCGAACTCCGTCGGCAGCCGACTGCCGGCACCCCAACCGAGTTCGTACCCGTTCAGCCAGACCTTGAAGCAGGACTCGACGCCGTCGAACCGCAGCACCGTCGGCGTCCGGTCGGCCCAGTCCCGCGGGAGGTCGAACGCGATCCGGTGGTCACCGATCGGGTTCTCGTCCGGGACGAACGGCGGATCGACCGGGAACGGGTAGACGACGTTGGTATAGATGGGGTTGCTGCGCCCGTCGAAGCCCAGGTGCATCGGCCAGCTCGACGGCACGGGCAGGTCCTGCCAGCCCCCGTCTGCACCGTCGGCCACGTGCTCCCCGCCGGCGCCGGAGCCGGTGTCGTCCAGGTCGGGGTCGGCCAGACGGCGCTCGGGAAGCGCGGTGGCGACCGACGGCGAGAGCCGGAACCGCCAGGTGCCGTTGAAGGTGTGCCGCGGGACGCTGGACCGGGCGTCGGCCCGCGGGGCCCGGCGCCCGTGCCCGGGAGCGACGTCCTCCCAGTACGGGACGTGTCGCTCCGGCGGCGCTTCCGGGGATGCTGGCGTCTGGGTGCTGTCCGCTGCGTCGACCACCCGCCGCAGGTTACGCGGCGGCGGGACGACCAGGAGGCTCCGCGTCAGCACGCCCGGATCGACGCTCCGCGTCAGCACGCCCGGATCGACGCTCCGCGTCAGCGGTCGACGGTCGCCCGTCCGGACCGGCGGGCCGCCCACGCCGCGGCGTGCGGCAGGTTCTCCCAGTCACCGACGGCAGCGACGACCTGCCCGGCCACCCAGGCGCCCGTGGCCAGCGCCGTCGACAGGCCCGAGCCGGCCAGGATCTCGGCGAGGTAGCCCGTCGTGTAGGCGTCGCCCGCACCCACCACGTCGACCACCGGGCCCGCCGCGACGGCCGGCACGGACAGCACCGGTCCGTCGGCGGTCCGGCCGAGTGCGCCCTCGGCACCCAGCCGGACGACGACCCGACTCGGGCCCCACCGGGCCAGTTCGGCCAGCGCGTCCGTCGGCTCCGGGCGGCCGGTCAGCAGCGCCGCCTCCTCGTCGCTGCACAGGAGGTCGTCGACCTGCTCGGCCACCGGCCGGCACGCCGCCAGGAACGCGTCGGCGTCCCAGAGCCGCTTGCGGTGGTTCGCGTCGAAGCTCACCGACGAGCCCGCCGCCCGGGCTCGGGAGAGCAGGTGTGTCACAGCCGCTCTCGGGGCATCCCCGAGCGCCAGGGTGATCCCGGTGACGTGTACGTGCCGCGGCATCCCGAGCGTGTCCAGGGCCCCGTCGACGTCGTCCGGGGACAACGCGGCCGCGGCCGAGCCTGCCCGGTAGTACCAGACGTTGGCCGTGTCGACGGTGGGCCGCTCCTTGACCATCAGGCCGGTCGGCCGGCCCGCGTCGACGGCGATCGCCCGGGTGTCGACCGCCTCGGCGCGCAGGGTGCGCAGGACCTCCGCGCCGAACGGGTCCGGCCCGACCCGGGTCACGGCCGCGACCCGCAGGCCGAGCCGGCTCAGGCCGATGGCGACGTTGGTCTCCGCGCCGGCGATCGTCTTGGTCAGGGCTCGGGCCGTGAGCATCGGGCCGGGCTCGGCCTGGAAAGCGACGAGCGTCTCCCCGACGGTCAGCACGTCCGGCGGGCGCACGTCAACCGCATCGGGCGTCATTCCGGGGCCCCGTCGGTCGGCAGGGCCGGTCATGCCGGCGGGCTGCCGACTGCGGCGAGCACGGCGGCCGCGACCGCACTGACCGCGTCGGCACCGCCGCGCGCCCACGCGGAGGTGAACGCCGACGCAATCGCCACCGCCGTCGCGCCCCGCTCCAGCCACTCCGCGGCCGAGGCCGCGTCGACCCCGCCGGTGGGGACGTACGCGACCTGCGGGGCGATCTCCTTCAGTGCCGCCAGGTGCCCAACCCCGAGCGTCCCGGCCGGGAACACCTTCACCGCGCGGACCCCGAGGTCGATCGCGGCGTAGAGGTCGGTCGGCGTCATGATCCCGGTCAGCGTGGGGATGCCACGTTCGGCACACCGGGCGACGACCGCCGGGCGGACCGCCGGCGTCACCACGTACCGGGCGCCGGCATCGGCCACCGCGTCGACCTGGTCCGCCCGCACGACCGTCCCGGCGCCGATGTAGCGGTCGCCGAACTCCTCGGCGAGACCGGCGATCACCTCGGTCGCCCGCGGCACGGTCCAGGTGATCTCCACGCACGCCAGCCCACCGTGCAGCATGGCGCGGGCGATGGCAGCCGCGACCGCAGGATCGGCATGCCGGACGATCCCGACGACGCGGTGCCGCCGCAACCGGTCCAGCAGCTGGTCGCTGGGATCAGCAGCGGTGCTCACGAGGAGTCCCCCTGCTCACGCCGCAGTTCCCAGCCCTCGGCGTGCAGGTCGAAGTAGGCGTCGGTCCGCGGGTGCCGCGCGCACACGTCGTGCCGTAGCCGGACCCCGAGACCGGGCGCCTCGGGCACCGCGAAGGTCCCGTCCGCGCCGACCGTGGGCGCGCCCTCGACGAGGTCGAACACCCACGGGTCGGCGAAATCGTTGAAGTGCTCCAGCACCATGTGGTTGGGCGTCGCCACGCCGAAGTGGACGTTGGCCATCGTGCCCACCGGGCCGCACACGTTGTGCGGGGCGAGAACGAGGTCGTACACCTGCGTCCAGCCCGCCAGCTTCCGTAGCCCGGTGAACCCCCCGGCGTGGGTCAGGTCCGTCTGGACCACGTCGACCAGGCCGTCCTCGACGATCTCCCGCAGGTCGGCCAGCGTGTGGTGGCGTTCCCCGGTGGCCAGCGGCAGGTGGGTCCGGCTGCGGACCGCGCGCAACGAGGCGGCGCTGTACGGGGGGACCGGCTCCTCCAGCCACTCCGGATCCAGCGGCTGGAGCAGCGCGGCGACCCGGGCCGCCTCGGCAGCGGTGAACCGACCGTGCATCTCCACCATCAGCTGGACATCGGGACCGACCGCGTCGCGGACCGCGGCGACGATCGCCACCGACCGCCGCCGCTCCGCGTTCGACAGCTGCGTCGACGCCGCACCGAACGGGTCGACCTTCAGGGCGGTGTACCCGCGGCCGACAACGGTGCGAGCCAGCGCGGCGAACGTCTGCGGCGTCCGGTCCCCGCGGTACCAGCCGTTGGCGTAGGCGCGGACGCTGTCCCGGACCCGCCCGCCCAGCAGCTTCCACACGGGCACCCCGAGGGACTGTCCCTGCAGGTCGTGGCAGGCGATGTCGAACGCGGCCAGCGCGCTGGCGGTCACCTCGCCGACCCGACCGAACTCGTCCCAGCTCAGCCGGCGGGCGAGCAGCTCGGTGTCGAACGGGTCCAGCCCGACGACGTGGCGTCGGCCGAGCTCACCGATCGCGGCCAGCAGCGTGTCGGTCTTGTTGACCATCCGGACCTCGGCCAGGCCGACCAGCCCGTCGTCGGTGACCAGCTCGACGAAGGTCAGCTCTCGCCACGGTGCGCCGACGACGGTCGTCCGGATCTCGGTGATGCGCACGGTGGTGGCTCCTCGCCATGGCTTCGGTCGTGGGGTTGGGGGGATGGATTGGGAGTTGCAGTGGTCGGGATCAGTCGTGCAGGAACGCGCGCAGGGCTTCCCGGCTGGCCGCCGACGACCGGGCGGCCGTAGTCACCTCGTCGGCCAGCGCACGCAGCCAGCCGTCCAGGTCCACCGTCTCCCGGGCGATGACCACTCCCCGGACCTCGCGCACGATCCGTGCCTCGATCCCGGATCGGTGCTCGCGCAGCTCCAGCGACCGGTTCCGCCCGGTCACCGTCACGGCCACGGCGCGTCCTGCCCGACCGGCCATGCGGTCACCGATGGACCGCTCGCGCTCCACCCGGACCATCCCGGTCGGCAGGGCGTCGCCGAGGGTCTCGGTGAGGACCCGCGACCACGCGTCGACGTCGGCCGCGTCCGCCCGAAGCGCCGCCGCGAGCATCTCGACCTCGCCGGGGGCGGGATGGCCCTCGCCGAAGGCGTCCGTGTCACTCCGGTCCAGGGGACCCGGATCACCGGCTCCGTGCTGGGTCGACACCTCAGCGACCGTCCGTCAGCGGCACGGTCAGGGTCGGGGTGGCGATGACGTGGTCGGCGCGCAGCGGACGCACCGCGGTGCCGATGGCGAAGAACTCGGTCGTGTGTCCACCCCAGCGGTGCGGCAGGGACAACAGCTGGACACCGACGATGCCCTCCGCCGAAAGCGTTTCCGCCTCCGCCTGCATCCGGCTCATCGCCAGCTCCCGAGCGTCGTAGAGCGCCTCGGTGAACTGCTCGACCTCGACGTTCTGCCCGACGGTGTTCATCGCCGCCAGGACTCCCCGGTGGGCGATGTGGTAGACGCAGGTGCCCATCACCATCCCCAGCGGCGCGTACCCGGCCTGCACCAGCGTCCAGAAGTCCTGGCCGGACAGGTCGGAGGTGAACGGCTGTCGCCGGTTGTTCCGCCAGGAGCGCTGCTCCCCGTCGACCACTGGCGGCGGCTCGTCGGCGACCACCGCCGTCCCGATCGCGGTGAACTCGGCAAGGTCGTTGCCGAACTCCTTGAACTCGATCTCCAGGCGCACGCCGACGATGCCGTCCGCGCCCAGGGCGTCCGCCTCGGCCTCCATCCGCGCCATCGCCAGCTCCCGGGCGTGGTACATCGCGGCTGACAGCCGGTCCAGCTCCTGGTTCTTGCCCCAGCGGCCCACCTGCAGGCCGACGTGGTAGACGCTCGACCCGAGGACGAGCCCGACCGGCCGGAACCCCGCCTGCCGGACGAGCAGGAACTCGTTGACCGACAGGTCGGAGGTGAACAGGGTGGTGCGCTGCCCCGGCCGCATCTGTGCCAGGCGGCGCATCGCGTCCTCGGGGATCCCCAGTTCGGCGGGCGTGGTCACCGGCGGCCTCCCGCTCGAGGTGCGGCGCTCCCGGCGGACCGGACGCCCTGCCCACCGGTCGGTGGCGGGTCGGTCAGCGGCATCATGGTGAGCGGTGCTCCGGCACGGGCGGCGGCGGCCGGGTCGAAGCAGACCAGTGCGGTGCCGGCGACCATCGCCTCGGCCAGGTGGTCGACGTGGTTCTCGCCGGCCTCCTGATGCCAGGTTCGCAGCGTCATCGACGAGACCACGGCGGCCTCGCCGCCGAGTCCGCTCATCCGTGCGGTGAACCCGCGGCGCGCGTCCTCCCGGGTCCGGGTGACCAGCTCGGTCAGGCCGTCGACCTCCACGTTGGCGGTCCACTGCGACAACGCCGACCTGGTCTGCCAGTCGTCGTGCCGGATGCCTTGCGCCACCCGGATCGCGAACCCGGTCGGGATCCACCCGCTGCGGATCAGTGCGGCGAACCGGCCACCGGACAGGTCGGTCGCGAACGGCCGCGCGGACCGGGTGGCCGATCGGGCTCGCACAGCGGTGCCCAGCATCACGAACTCGACGTCGGTGGCACTGCCCGGGATCGGCCGCCGGGTGGCGGTGATGCCCACCACGCCGTCGGCGCCGACCAGTGCCGCCTCGGCAAGCAGGCGGGCCAGCGCTGTGCCCCACGCCCGGTCGACGGCCCGGCCGGCCGGGAGCAGCCCATGGCTGTCGGCGCCACTGACCACGGTCCGCGCCCGGTACCCGGTCCCGACCAGCCCCCAGTAGCCGCACACCGGCCGGGCGAAGCCGACGTGGAGGACAACGCAGCCCATGACCTCGGTCAACGCGTCGAAGCCGGCGACGACCAGCCCCGCCGTGCCGGCGACGTCCTCCAGCGAGCTGCGGGAGCGGCCGGCGGCGACGGAGTCCAGGCGACGCAGAGCCGCGGCCGGCACCGGAGCACTCACCTGCCTGCGCCCCGTCCCGCCGGCGCCCGCGGCCGACGACCGGCTCACGCTAACCCCGCGGGCACGGCCTCGGGCGCACCCTGGCGGCGTCCACCGTCTCGGGATCGAGCGTCCTGTGCTGCCGGCTCACCGTTGCGTGGCGTCGAACTGGTCCGCGGTCACCGGTAGCCGGCCTCGGTCGCGGGTAGGCCGGGGTCGTGGATCTCCACGAGGTAGGTCCAGCAGTCCGGCCTGGTTCCGTCGGTGTCCGTCACCCCGTAGACCCGCGCCAGCTGGGCGCTGGAGAGCACCTGTCCCGCGAACCGCCCGAGCTGGGGATCGGCTGCCAAGGCGGCGATCCCCCGGGCGACGTAGGTAGGTGACTCGGAGATGCCGAAGTGCGGCTCACCCTTGATCGCGTCGCGCCAGGTCGCCTCGGTGACGCCGAAGTTGTCCAGCATCGACTCCGAGCGCAACCATCCCGGCGTCACGGCGAGAGCAGTGCACGACGTGCCGTCCAGTTCGGCGGCCAGACCGATGGCGATGCGTTCGACGGAGGCCTTGACCAGGTCGTAGTAGAACCCGACGTCACGGCGGAAGGCCCGGTTGTAGGCGGACGTCCCGTCGGTCATCTCCACCAGGAGCGCGTTCGGTGTCCGCAGCATCAGGGGCAGGGCTCTGGCGCTGGTGACCAGGTGCGTGTCGACGCCCACGCGCAGCATCCGCAGGCCTCCGGTGAGGTCGTGCTCCCACAGTTTCTTGTCCCATTGGGCATAGGCGTCCCGCCGAAGATGTCGTTGATCAGGATGTCGAGGCGGCCCTGCTCGGTCTCGATCCGGGCCACGAGAGCCCCGACGGCGGCCGGATCCAGGTGGTCCACGCGGACCGCGGCGCCGCTGCCGACGGCGGCCATCAGCTCACCGGTCTGTTCGATCGTCTCGGGCCGTCCGATCTCGGAGGGCCCGGTCGCGCGGCTGCTGCGACCCGTCGCGTAGACGAAGGCCCCTGCCCTCGCGAGCTCGACGGCGATGGCCCGGCCGGCTCCCCGGGTGGCACCGGCGACCAGGGCGACCCGTCCGGTCAACGGGAGCGGTGTCGCGCTGTCGGGCATGGGGCCTGCCTCTGCGGTGCGCTGTCGGATCGGCCTGACCGCAACCAGAGCCCGGCGTCAGCCAGGCGTGGACGGCGTCCAGCGCAGCCTCCCACTCGACAGCCCCGGAGCTCCAACCGATCCGGCCGTTGTCCCCGTACGCCGTCCCGAGTGGTCGACCTGTCCGGGTCCGGTGCTACGCATGGCGCGTGACGACGACCGCCCCGCCCGAGACGACGCCCAGTGCCGAGCTGCGCGACCGGGCAGAGGCGACGCTGCGCGCCCTGGCCGGGCCGGACGCGATCCTGCGGCCAGACCAATGGCGCGCGATCGAGGAGCTGGTTGCCCACCGCCGACGCGCGTTGGTGGTGCAGCGGACCGGCTGGGGCAAGAGCGCCGTCTACTTCGTCGCGACCGCGCTGCTGCGGGCCGCCGGTGCCGGGCCGACGGTGATCGTGTCGCCGCTGCTGGCGCTGATGCGCAACCAGGTGGCGGCCGCCGCCCGGGCCGGGATCCGCGCGGAGACGGTCAACTCCACGAACCTGACCGACTGGGACACCACCTTCGAAGCTGTCGCGGCCGGTGAGGTCGACGTGTTGCTGGTCTCGCCGGAGCGGCTGAACAACCCGGACTTCCGCGACCGCGTGCTGCCCCGGCTGGCGGCCACCTGCGGGCTGTTGGTGGTGGACGAGGCGCACTGCATCAGTGACTGGGGACACGACTTCCGGCCGGACTTCCGCCGGCTGCGGACCCTGCTCGGTGAGCTGCCCGACGGGATCCCGGTCCTGGCGACCACCGCCACGGCGAACGCCCGGGTGACCGCGGACGTCGCCGAACAGCTGGGCACCACCGGCGGCGACCGGCCGGACGTGCTGGTGCTCCGGGGACCGCTTGATCGGGAATCGCTGCACCTACGGGTCGTCCGGGTCGGTGACCGCGCGCACCAGCTGGCCTGGTTGGCCGACCACCTGGGGGACCTGACGGGTAGCGGCATCGTCTACACCCTCACCGTCGCCGCGGCCACCGACGTCGCCGACTTCCTGCGCAGCCGGGGGCACCGCGTCGCCTCCTACTCCGGGCAGACCGAACAGGCACAGCGCTTGCAGGCCGAGGAGGACCTGCTGGGCAATCGGGTCAAGGCGCTGGTCGCGACGAGTGCTCTCGGAATGGGCTTCGACAAGCCAGACCTCGGCTTCGTCGTGCACCTCGGGGCCCCCGCGTCCCCGATCGCCTACTACCAGCAGATCGGTCGGGCCGGCCGCGGCGTCCGACGGGCGGAGGTCGTCCTGCTGCCCGGGCACGACGACGAGGCGGTGTGGGACTGGTTCGCCGCCCAGGGCTTCCCTACCCAGGCGACCGCGAGAGCAGCGCTCGCGGCCCTGGACCCGGACGAGGCGACGTCCACCGCCGTCCTGGAGACCCGGGTGGACCTGTCCCGGTCCCGTCTGGAGGCGATGCTGAAGGTGCTCGACGTGGACGGCGCCGTGCACCGGGTTCGTGGTGGGTGGCTGCGGCGCGACACCGACTGGACCTACGACGGCGACCGGTACGCCCGGGTCGCGGCGGTCCGCGACGCCGAGCAGCAGGCGATGCGCGACTACATCACCACCACCCGCTGCCGGCTGGCGTTCCTGCGTGAGCAGCTGGACGACACCCCGGCGCCGGACTGCGGCCGATGCGACACCTGCGTCGCCCGCGGGATCGGCACCGGCGACGGGCCGCTGGGCGTAGGCGACGTCACCGCAGTCTCCGACGCGGCGGTCGCCGCGGCCGGGGACCGCTTGTCGCGCCCGGGGGTACCTGTCGACCCGCGTCGACAGTGGCCGACCGGGATGCGGGCCATGGGCGTGCCGGTGTCCGGCCGGATCGGGCCGGGTGACGTGTGCGAACCGGGCCGCGTCGTCGCCCGATACACCGACCTCGGGCTCGGCCCGCGCGTCCGCGAGGTGTGCACCGGGCCGGACGGGCCGGCACCGGACCCGCTCCTGCGGGGTGCTGTGGCCACCCTGGCCGCCTGGGACTGGGCACGGCGGCCGGCAGCGGTGGTCGCGGTGGGATCCGGGTCCCGGCCGCAACTGGTCGACAGCATCGCCCGGCACCTGTCGACTGTCGGTCGGTTGCCGCTGCTCGGCACGGTGCCGCACGGCGGCCCCAGCTCGACCGGTCGTAGCAACAGCGCCCAACGGTTGCGGTCGGTCTGGTCCACGTATCGGCTGCCGGACGAGCTCGCTGCCGCCGTCGCCGGGCTGGACGGCGCGCCCGTCCTACTCGTCGACGACCGGATCGACAGCGGCTGGACCTCGGCGGTCGTCGGCCTGCTGCTGCGCCAGGCCGGCGCGGACGGGGTCCTGCCGTTCGCCCTCGCCGCCGAGGCGTGACGTGGACGGCCTGCGGATCGGCGAGACGGCGGCGGGGCGGACGCGCCGGTCACAACGCCTGGCGGGTGTCGACCGGGCCGCCCGGGAGCAGCACATGAGCCGAGTCTGCATGTGGTGTCGGTCGTGACCGTCGCCGTCGGCTACCTGCCGACCCGGGAGGGGGGGCGCGGCGCCGGAGCGGGCTGTCACCGAGGCGCTCGAAACCGACTGCCCGGTCGTCGCCGTCAAAGCCTGAGCGCCGGGCTGCCGCCGCCGCTACGGGACGACGAGCACCGGCCGATCGGCGTGCCGCGTCAGGTGGGTGGCGACGGAGCCGAGCACCCGTTTGGCCAGTCCTCCCTCGGACCGGCCGACCACGATGAGGTCCGCGCCTGTCTCGCGGCCCATCGCCAGCAACTCCTCGGCGGGATTGCCGTCACGCCGTTCGAACCGCCAGCGGATGCCCAGGCCGTCCACGTGGTTGGCCGTGTCCGCGCGCAATACCAGCTCCAGCTCAAGCGCGTCCGCGGCATCAGCGGCCGCCGCGCCCGGTGACAGGGCGTAGAGAGCATTGGGTTCGCCGACGAGGACGGCGACCAGTTCGGAATCCCCGCGGGACGCCAGGCCGGCGGAGAACACGAGCGCCCCCCGGCTGGCGTCGGATCCGTCGAAACCGACCACGATGCTGGTGAAGCCCGTCCGGGCGATCGCCTCGGCCCGCGCGAACAGCGCGCCGTCGCTGGTGTCGGTCATCGATTCCTTCCTGGTCGAGTCGATCAACCGGCTGGAGAGTACGCCGGAGTGAAAGGGCACTGGCTGGCAGGAACACTTCGCGTGGTGTTCACCCGCCGGATACCGGCGGATGGTCGAGTTCAGGCGTGACTGATGACCGGAGCATCTTCGAAAGCCACCTCAAGCGGCGCACGCTGCTCGCATCTGCCGGTCTGACCGGGCTGGCAGCCGCCGCGGCGATGACCGCCGGGGCGGCCCCTGCCAGCGCCGGCGAAGCCTTTGCCACCGCCGGCGAGGTCGCGCCACGTCGGGCCAGTCGCGCGGGGGGTCCTGCCTCGATCCCAGCGGTCGACGGACTGCACGTCCAGTTCGGCGCCGACGCGTCGAGCCAGGTCGTGGTCTCGTGGCACACCCTGCAGGACGTGACCGACCCCCGGGTCGCCATCGGCACCGTCAGCGCGGGCTACCTGCGCAGCGTCCGCGCGGTCACCCGCACGTACACGGACGCCAAGTCCGGTCGGGTCGTGCGAGCTCACCACGCTCGATTCACCAACCTGTCCGCCGCGACCGACTACCTCTTCCTCGCCTTCCACGACGGCGCGCCGCCAGAAGGCGGTTCGGTGCGGACGGCGCCGAGAGGACGCAGCGCCAGCTTCACGTTCACCAGCTTCGGTGACCAGGGCACCCCGACCCTGGGCAAGAGGTACCAGCCGCCGGGCGGGGTGAGCATCGCGAACCCGCCGTGGGTCAACGACAACCTCGGCTCGCCGGCGGCGGGGGACACCACAGCCGGCGTGGAGCGGGTCCATCCACTGTTCCACCTGTTCAACGGCGACCTGTGCTACGCGAACCTCGCCCAGGATCGGGTTCGGACCTGGTGGGACTTCTGGGAGAACAACACCCGGAGCGCCCGGCACCGGCCGTGGATGCCGTCCGCGGGCAACCACGAGAACGAACTCGGCAACGGCCCGATCGGGTACGCCGCCTACCAGACCTACTTCGAGCTGCCGAAGGCCTCTGGGCAGACCGACGTCACCGCCGGACTGTGGTACTCCTTCACCGCAGGCGCCGTGCGGGTGATCTCGATCGCCAACGACGACGTCGCCTACCAGGACGGCGGCAACTCCTACGTGCGCGGATACTCCCATGGGGCCCAGCGGGCGTGGCTGGAGTCCGAGCTGCGCACCGCCCGAGCCGACCGGGGCATCGACTGGGTCGTCGTGTGCATGCACCAGGTCGCGATCTCCACTGCGGACAAGTTCAACGGCGCCGACCTGGGCGTCCGGCAGGAATGGCTGCCGCTGTTCGACCGGTACGGGGTCGACCTCGTCGTCTGCGGGCACGAGCACCACTACGAACGCTCCCACCCGATCCGCGGGCATCGCGACAACGCGACCCTCACCCCCGCACCTGCCGCGACCGGAACATCGGTGGTGGACACGACCCAGGGCACCGTCCACATGGTCATCGGCGGCGGCGGGACGTCGGTGCCGTCCAACGAGCTGTTCTTCAACCCGCCCGCCTGCCGGGTGATCACCGCCGTCGGTGCGCCCGACCCGGTCACCGGGAAGCGCCCGCCGGTGTATGTCAGAGAGTCCGCCCCGTGGTCCGCCGTCCGGAATGCCGCCAGCTCCTACGGCTTCGCCGCGTTCACCGTCGACCCCGGTCGCAAGGGCGGCAAGACCACCATGAGCGTGACCTACTACGACGTCACCGGCGTCGACGGTGGGCTGACCCGGTTCGAGTCCTTCACCCTTGAGCGTCCCCGCCGCGACAGCTGACCCCCCGCCCAGGCTTCACCTGGCGGCCACCGGACCTTCACCTGTCCTCGCAGGCTTCTCCCGTCCTCGGGAGCAGGTGCAGGAGTCGGTGGCCGCCGAATCCGTCAAGGCCGGCGCCCACTCGGCCGCCGGCGACCAGGAGCGCCTCGCGCCGGTTGCGGCGCAGTCGGCGCGCTCGGCGCGGCAGAATCGCGACCCCCGCGCGCGTTTCCGCACCTCGGAGGCCTCATCGTCTAGCTCGACACATGGTGCGCCTGGAGGGACTCGAACCCCCAACCTTCTGATCCGTAGTCAGATGCTCTATCCGTTGAGCTACAGGCGCTTGGGCGGGGTCGAGCATACCCGGGCCGGTGGGGTGTCAGCGGGCAGCGTCGACCTGGTGCTGGGCCTCGGCGAGGACGTCGACGACGTGCGCGCCGTACCGGACGTCGTAGGGGTGGCCCGGGCGGGCTGAGCTGACCTGTGCGAGCAGCTCGTCGACCGCCACCCGGTAGGCGGTCGCCTGAGCCGGCCCGTCCGGCAGGGACTGAGTTCCGGACGGCCCCCACAGATCGAATCCGCTCCGGCGCGCGCCCTCGGGCGTCAGCAGGGAGCCGGTGGTCGTCCCGGTCGCCCCGCCCGGGTGTGCGGTGAGCAGGTGGACGGTGTCGCGGTGCCCACCCCGGGCGGTCACCGCCTGCACCGGGCCCAGCGTCGCCTCCAGCAACGAGACCGCGTGCGGCAGCGAGTCCCACAGCGCCCCGTGTTCGCGCCGCCAGGGTGAGTTCCCGTACGGACTGCCCGGGGAGTCGACCGACCCCATCCAGAAGCCGATGGCCCCGTCCCAGTCGCCGACGGCACGGGCCTGCGCCAGCCAGCTCCGGCGCGCCGGGTCGAACATCGACGTGAAGAAGACAACCGACCCGACGCCGGCCTCGGTGGCGGCGTCGGCCAGTGCGTGGGCGGCGGCCGGGTCCAGTGCGGTCGGCTTGTCCAGCAGCAGGTGGCGGCCGTACCCGGCAGCCCGGGTGGCCAGCGGCGCCTGGACGGCGGGCGGCACGGCGAAGGCGACAGCCTCGACGCCGTCGAGCAGCTCGTCGAACGTCCGGGCCGCTGCGGTGCCCAGCTCGGCGGCCACCGAGGCCGTCCTGTCCGGGTCCCGCCCCCACACGCCGGCAAGCTCGACCGCCGGGTGCGCGACCAGTCCGGCGCCGTGCACCGTCCGAGCCCAGTGGCCCGTCCCGACCAGTCCGAACCGCACTGCCGCGACCTCCTCAGCCGAAACGTTCCTGCGCCCGGACGCGTGCGCGTCCGAACAGCAGCTGCAGGACGAACCCGAGGACCAGCGCGACGAGCACCCCGAGGTTCGCCGGGCTCCACGGCCCACCGTCCTTGGGCCCGAGGCCGAGCGGCTGGAGCAGGTAGCCCTGCCACGACAGCACAGCCGCGAACGTGTTCGTCACCAGCCCGAATCCGACAGCCGACGCGACCAGCATCGCCGCCACCGCTGCCGTCCCGAGCGAACCGTAGCGCGCGGCCGGGCTGGACAGCTCGTTGCCGGCGTACGGCGCGCGCCGCATCGCGAGGTCGGCCAGGAAGACCCCGCACCAGGCTGCGATCGGGATACCGAGCGTGATGAGGAAGCCCTGGAACGGGACGACGAAGTCACTGGCGTAGAAGACGAGGTAGACGGTGCCGGCGACCATCAGCGCCCCGTCGACGAGAGCGGCGCTCCACCGCGGGATGCGGACGCCGAGCGAGAGCAGGGTCAGCCCCGACGAGTACAGGTCGAGCACTGCTCCGGACACCAGGCCGAGGACGGCGACCACCGCGAACGGCACGAGGAACCAGGTGGGCAGCAGTGCGGTCAGCGCCCCGATCGGGTCCGCGCCGAGGTCGGTGGCGAGCTGGGCGTGCCCGGGGACCAGCAGCAGGCCCCAGCCCACCAGCAGCAGTGGGAACAGCGCGCCACCCAACGTCGTCCACCCGACCACGCCCGCCGTGGACGCCCGGCGCGGCAGGTAGCGGCTGTAGTCGGCGGCGGCATTTACCCAGCCGAGGCCGAAGCCGGTCATGACCAGCACGAGTGCGCCCAGCACCGCCTGTCCGGAGCCGCCGGGCAGCGCCTGCACCGCCGACCAGTCGACCCGGTCCGCGGTGAGGACCACATAGCCCGCGGTCAGCACGGCGAGCACCACGGTGAGCACCCGCTGGAGCGCGAAGATCGCGCGGAACCCGAGCAGGCCGGCGGCGACGACGATCGCGGCGGTGATGACGAAGGCGGCGATCCTGGTCCCGTTCGCGGGGGCGAGGCCGAGCCGCTCCAGCACGGTCACCGTGGCCAGGGTCGACAGCGTGACCAGCACGGTCTCCCAGCCGACGGTGAGCAGGTACCCGACGAGGGCCGGCAGCCGGTTCCCGGCGATCCCGAACGGCGCGCGGGACAGCACCATCGTCGGTGCCGAGCCGCGCTTGCCGGCGACGGCCACCAGTCCCACCAGCATGAAGGAGAAGCTGACGCCGACGACGGTCCCCACCACCGCCTGCCAGAAGCTGATCCCGAAGGCGAGGACGAACGAGCCGTAGGAGATGCCGAGCACCGAGACGTTGGCCGCGGCCCAGGGCCAGAACAGACTGCGGGGGCTGCCGTGCCGCTCGGCCTCGGCGATGACGTTGGTGCCGTTGCGTTCGACGGCGAATGCGCCGGGGGCCTCGACGGCCATGCTGTCCTCCTCGGCGGAGCGGAGGCGGCGGGATTCGAACCCGCGAGAGGGCTCTAAACCCTCAACCCGCTTAGCAGGCGGGCGCACTAGGCCGACTATGCGACGCCTCCGGAACTCGTGCGCCCCGAAGCGTAGCCCGTCGGTGCCTGGCACCGGGCACCGAAGGCGCCGGGTGGGCATCGGAACCAACCGGCGCGCTCGCGCGTCGTGACCTGGTGGCACGATCGACCGACCGGTCGATTTCCACGACCGGGCAGTCCGCCATTGCCGGGCGGTCCGCCATTGCACGGAGAGGATCACCTACCAGCCGATGGCCGACACCGAAGACCGGAACCAGCCGGCGGGTCGGCCCCTGTGGTCGGTCCTGCTCTTCACCGTCCTGGGGACGCTGCTACCCGGTCTAGGACTGATCGTCGCGGGATGGCGCAAGGTCGGCTCGGTCATCCTCGTGCTGACGCTCGCGGCGGTCGCGGTGCTCGGCGTGCGGGTCGGTGCCGACCCGATCGGCGCGATCGGCACGGCATTGGGCCCCGGGGTGCTCACCGGCATCGTCGTCGGCGCGGTGGTCGTCGGCATCGCCTGGGCGGTCCTGGTCGTCTGCACCTACCGCGCCCTGCGTCCGGCCGGGGACAGCCCGGGACACCGCGCAGTGATGGCCGCGGTGGTCGGCGTCCTGTGCCTGCTGGTGCTGGCCCCGACCAGCTACGCCGCCCAACTCGGCTACACCACGCAGCGGACGGTCGACACGATCTTCGGCAGCGGTGGTTCGTCCGCGACGGTCCCGACGGGGCCGGCGGCGGCCGGCGCGGCTGCGAACCCCTGGTCGGACAAGCCGCGGGTCAACGTCCTGATCCTCGGCGGGGACGCCGGCCCGACCAGCGGCGGGGGCATCCGGGCGGGCGTGCGGACCGACTCCGTGGTCGTGGCCAGCATCGATACCCACACCGGCAACACCGTCCTGATCAGCGTCGCCCGCAACACCCAACGCCTGCAGTTCCAGCCGGGGACGCCGCTGGCACGGGTCTATCCCGCCGGCTACAGCTCGCCCCAGAGCGAGAACCTGCTGAACTCCATCTACGACGTCGTGCCTGTGGCGTACCCGGGCCTGCTGGGCAACACCAAGGACGAGGGCGCCGACGCGCTCAAGCTCGGGCTCGGCTACAGCCTGTTCGGCTCGGCGAGCGCCATCGACTACTACGTCCTGGTCTCGCTGACCGGCTTCGAGCAGGTGGTCAGCGCGCTCGGTGGGGTGACGGTGAACGTCAACGAGCCGGTCGCCGACGGCGGCGAGTTCGAGCAGGGCGTCAAGAACGTGCTGCCCCGGCGATGGATCATGCCCGGGCCGAACCAGCACCTGGACGGCCGCAACGTCGAGTGGTTCTCCCGCGGCCGCTACGGCACCGACGACTACGCGCGGCTGCGCCGGCAGCGATGCACCATCAACGCCATCGCCAACCAGGCCAGTCCGGCCAAGGTGCTGGCCAGCTATCAAAGCCTGGCCGACACCGCGGCGAACGTCACCAGGACGGACATCCGCACCGATGTCCTGCCGGCGATGGTCACCCTGGGCGAAACCGTCCGGCGGTCGGGGACGCTGTCCAGCCTGGCGGTGGACCAGGTCGGCATCCGCGGGTTCGACCAGTTCCATCCCGACTGGGACCAGGTCCGTGCCCTGGTGCGGCTGGCGATCTCCCGTAGCGTCGCGACGCCCAAGCGCGCCACCGCGCCGACCGCGGCGACACCCGCGCCGAGCTCGACGGCCACCCGGCCGACCCCGACGCCGCTGCTGTCGACCCCGAGGTCGACTCCGACCGCGTCGCGGACGCCCGCAGCCACGATCGAGCCCGACCTGAACCAGACCTGCGCCTACGACCCGGTCGCGGCTGCCGCTGCCCTCGCGACGTGGAAGCGGGATTACGGCTGGGCGTTCGACGACAACGGCAACCGGCGCTGAACGGGCTCGACGGGTGGTCAGCCCAGCGGGCTGTAGCCGTGTGCGGCGTTGAGCCGCTCACGCATGGCCTGCTCGACCACCGGGGCGTGGTAGCCGAGGCGGCGCAGCAGGACCACTGACGTCCGTCCGTCGGCCAGGTCCGCGACGAGGAGCAGCCGACCCCCGGCCGTGACGGCGGCCAGCCGGCGGACGTCGGCCCAGGCGACCCGCCGCGGTGGGCGACCGGTCGTGTTGGTGTAGCCGTCGGCGTCGAGGACGAGGCGCGGCCCGCGGCCGGCCAACCGCAGCAGGAGGCGGCCGCCGAGCCCGAGCGTGACCAGGACCGCAGCCACGAGCAGGACATCCACCAGCACCTGCAGTCCGCGGACGCCGCTCGCCGCGGCGACGACATACAGCACGACTGCCGCGGCGGTGACCAGCGCCGAGCGGCCCAGCGCCAGCACGGGACGGGCGAAGGTCGGGCGGAACCGGGTGGGTCCGGCAGCCGGCTGCCGCGCAGGGGGCGCGGTCTGACCGGGCCGGCTCATCCGACCGACCCTATCGACGGCGGACGACCTTCCGCGGCCGGCGCCCCACGGCCACGGCGCCGCGAGCGGCGCCCAAGACAGGACGGCGCCGCGAGCGGCGCCCAAGACAGGACGGCACCGCGAGCGGCGCCCAGGACGGGACGGCGCACGCCCTTCCGCAGGCGCCGGTCGGGCGCAGCGGAGAGGATGGTCAGGTGGTCTCCGCCGTCGCGACCCGGCCCGGGCGGCCCGGGCGGCTGGGGTCAGCCGTCCGCGAGGTCACCCGCGAGGTCCGGCGCACCCAGCGCGGGCACGACCTGTGGATCATCTCGGCCGGTGTGACCTTCTACGCGCTGATCGCGCTGGTGCCCTCCCTGGTCGTCGCTGCGCGCGTGATCGCGGCGCTTGTCGGCCCGGACCGGCTGATCAGCCTCGGCCGGGCGGTCGGCGCCGCACTGCCGGGGGCGCAGGGCGCCGGCGGGGTGGTCCAGCAACTTGTCGAGCGCTCGGTCGGGGTGTCCTGGTTCGCCGTCCTGGTGGCACTGCTGCCGGCCACGGTCTACGGCGAAGGGTTGCGCCGTGGTTTCATCCGCGTCACACCGCGGGCGTCCGCGCCCGGGCGGTTCATCGGCTGGCGGAGCCGGGCCGCCGCGCTGCCGCTCACGCTGCTCGCGCCGGCTGGCCTGCTCGCGGTGATCGAGGTGGCGCCGCTGCTGGCCAGATTATTCGGCACCGGAAGCATCGGCTCGTCGGCCCTCGCGGTGTACATCGCTCTGAACGTCGACTGGGTCGTCGTGTCGATCGCACTGATCTACGTCTACCGGGTGCTCGGACCGGCTGGACCGTCGCTGCGCGCGACCGTGGGCGGGGCGTTCTTCACCGGCGCGTTCATCTCCGGTTTCCTGCAGGGGTTCACGTTGTTCCTGGCCATCCCGGTCGACCTCGGCGCGCCGTTCGGCGGCTTCACCCAGGTCGGCGGGGCGGTCGCCGTCGCCCTGTGGCTGTGGGTGTTCACGGCACTGACGGTGACCGGGTACAGCATCACGCTCGCGCTCGACGCCCGCCACAGGCCTCGGGGGGCCGGGTAGCCCGCGTCCGCGAAGCCGCGCAGAGATCAAGTCCGTGTCGGCGAAGCCGCGCTGAGATCAGCTCCGCGTCAGCGACGGTGCGCGAAGAACGCCCTGCTGTCCGGCCGGAACAGCAGGACGAGCAGCGCGATATTCACCAGGGCGGTCAGCACCGCCAACGCCTTGGAGATTGCCGGACCGGGCTGGGCGATCGCCGACAGGGTGCTCAGCACGGACAGTGCCGCCAGGACGACCGTGACGATCCGGGCCCAGTTCTTGCCTTTGGCCACCTGGTTGGCGAGCAACAGGTAGAGCACGATGAACACGATCCCGAGCACGACGGCGAACGCGGTGCCGACGTTGACGGCCGTGTTGAGCCTGTCCTGGTTCAGGGTGGGCTGGTTCTGCCGGATCGAGGTCCGCAGCGAATCGCGGCTGAGCAGCGAGACGACCAGGCTGACCAGGGACAGGGCGGCGAGGACCTGCATCAACCGGACCGCGAGCGCGGTGCTCTTCGGCGCCGGGCCGACCGGTCCGGTCGCGGCGATCGGTTCGTCCGGGCCGGTGTAGGACGGGTACTGCGTCATGTCGACTCCTTCGGCGTGCCATGGCGTGTGTCCGGAGGGCGAGGTCGTCCCGGCGTTACGGGAGACGACGGTACAGAGCCGACCGGTGAGGACCGGGATCGACGCTCTCGGGTACCGCCGGACCCCGCTCCGCCGGGACCGCAGCGTGGTGCGGCGGGCCGGCCGGCCGGCCCCACGATCGGGGCGCAATCTCTAGGGTCGACCGACGTGCCGACTGAGCGGACCACCGACGCCACCACCCGGACCCGGCTGACCCCGGAGCTGATCAGCAGCACCTGGGAGCCGCGCGAGGTACGGCTGTCGCCCGACGGCACCCGCGCCGCCTGGGTCGCCGCGCCCGGCGGCAACGAGGGTGAGCATCCGGACAGCGCCGTCTGGACCGCGCCCGTCGACAGCTCGGTCCCCGCCCGACGACTGACCCGCGGTGGAGCGGACGGCAGTCCCCGGTGGTCACCGGACGGGACCCGGTTGGCGTTCCTGTCCGACCGCGCCGAACGTGGGACCGCCGGCCTCTACGTGCTGGACCCGGACGGCGGGGAGGCCGCGCCCGTTGCCGTCCGCAAGCGTGAGGTCGTCGCCCTTTCCTGGTCCCCGGACTCGAGGACGATTGCGTTCCTGGCGGCGGACGAACCCGACGAGGAGGACGAGCGTCGGGAGAAGGAGCGCGACGACGCGGAGGTCTTCGGTGAGCGGCTGCGCCGCAACCGGCTGTTCACCGTGACCGCCACGGGCGGCGAGCCGACGGCGCTGCCGGTCGGCGACCTGCACCCGACCGAGCTGGCCTGGTCACCCGACGGGTCCCGGATCGCGCTGCTGGCACGGTCCACTCCCGAGCTCGACCTGTCGACCGGCGCGGCCGTGTACGTGGTCCCGGTCGACGGTCCGGTCGACGGGTCCGGCGTCGTCGAGGTGGCGATGACTCCGTGGGCAACCGACCTGAGCTGGACGGCGGACGGGGAGACCCTGCTGGTGCTTGGCAAGCAGGCGGACGGCCTCCAGTCCTCGGCGACGGTGCGCGCGATGCCCGCCGCGGGTCGCGCCGGGAGCACCGTTCTCGGTCCACGACTCGACGAAAGCCTGTGTGCGCTCGGGGTCCGCCCCGCCGGTCCCGGTAGCCCGGGCCCGGTGGTGGTCTGCATCGCCGACGGCATCGAGACGCGGCTGGAGTGGCGCGGGACCGACGCGAGTCCGGCCACCCTGTGGGCGCCGGACGGCGAGATCCTCGACTTCGACGTCGCGGGCACCGGGGGCGGCACCGTCGTGGCGGCCGTGGTCGCCGTCGACTCCGGCCCGTTCGAGGTGTGGGCCGGTGTCCCCGGACAGGTGCGCCAGCTCTCGGCCCACCATGCGGGGTGGGACGACATCGCCTTCGGCGCGGTCGAGGAGCTGGTCACCGTCACCGCCGACGGCCTCGAGCTGCACTCGGTCGTCGTCCTCCCGGTGGGCGTCGGAGCGGGCCCGCACCCGACGGTCGTGCTGCCGCACGGCGGGCCGTACTGGCGGATGGCACGCAACATCCACTGCAGCTGGCACGACTGGTCCCAGATGCTGGCGACCGCCGGCTTCGCTGTCCTCCTGCCGAACTTCCGCGGCGGGTCCGGGCACGGCAATGCCTTCTCCACCGCGGTCGAGGGCAACCCCGGCGTGGAGTTCGACGATGTCGAGGCGGTGATCGCCACGGCGGTCGACGCCGGCATCACCGACCCGGACCGGTTGGGCATCGGCGGCTGGAGCAACGGCGGGTTCCTGACGGCCTGGGCGGTCAGCCGGACCGACCGCTTCAAGGCCGCCGTCATGGGTGCCGGGGTCAGCGCCTGGCAGACGATGTCGATGACCTCCGACGTACCCACGTTCACCGGGGACGTCGCCGGCGGCTCGCCGTGGTCGACCCAGCCCGGCCGGTCCCTGGCGCACTCCCCGATCACCTGCGCCGACCGGGTCGTCACCCCGCTGCTGATCCTGCACGGCAAGGAGGACGTCCGGGTGCCGCTGAGCCAGTCGATCGGCTTCCACCGGGCCCTGCGGGACCGCGACCTACCGATTCAGTTCGTCGTGTACCCGCGCGAACCGCACTCGATCGGCGAGCGTCGCCACCAGGTCGACCTCATGGACCGTGTCCTGGCCTGGTTCACCACCCACATCCCCGTCGGCACCGCCGGCTGAACGGTGCCGGATCCCGGCGGGCGGGGTCCGGCCGGGCGCACGCGAGCATCGCTCACCAACTCGAGGCCAGGTCTACGCCTCCGGTCCGACTGCGATCGTCGACGGATCCGGTCGTCGACTGCACGGGCGGCCGGTCTGTTCCACGAGCTGCCCGAAGACGCCGGCGTCCCGGACCGCGCACACGTTCGGGTCGTTGTTGAAGTACACGTAGACGTCGTCCCGGGCGTCGTATGCCTGCGCGACGCGATCCGCCCAGCTGCCCAGCGCTTCCTCGGTGTAGCAGGGGCGGGGCTCGGCGTCGCCCTCGTGGAGGCGCAGGTAACCCCAGTCCGCCGTCCGCCACGTCGGGGCCTTACGCCGCGGGCTGTCGGCCCAGCACAGTGCGCTGTTGTTCGACTCGAGGATGCCGCGGACCTCGTCGGTGTACCAGGAGTCGTGGCGGAACTCGACGGTGACCCGCATCGCGGCGGGGAAGCAGCGCAGCGTGCGGAGCAGTGCTTCCGCCCGGACCGGAAGGTCCGGCGGCAGCTGAAGCAGAACCGGCCCGAGCTTGACGCCCAACCCGGCGACCCGGTCGACGAACCGCGCCACCGGCTCCTCGGGATCGTTCAGCCGCTTGATGTGGCTGAGGTAGCGACTGACCTTGACCCCGACGAGGAAGTCATCCGGCGTACGGTCGCGCCACCGCTCGAAGGTCGCCCGCTCCGGCAGGCGGTAGAAGGCGTTGTTGACCTCGACCGTCCGGAACTGCTCGCTGTACTGCTCGAGCCAGCCCTTCTGCGGCCGACCGCGGTAGAACGCGTGCCGCCAGGACCGGGTACTGCCAACCCGACGTGCCGAGGAGCACGCTCATCCCGGCACGCTATCCGCGACGGCGCGCCAGCGGTCGCCGGGTCAGCAGACGAGGCCCTGCTGGCTGCCCGGGCCGTGCGCGCTGGGTTCGGGTCCGACCCACCGCGGATCTGCGGGCTCGCTCGCTCGCTGGTAGCGGGAGTCCGAGGAGATGCGGACGCGGTCGGTGTTGTTGTCCAGGCTCGTGTGCAGCGTGTAGGCCGTGAAGGTCAGCAGGTCCCCGGCGGCGAAATCCCCGGTGACCCAGCGCAGGCCGAGGTCCTGGCGCAGCGTCTGGGGGTCGTCGGAGATGAAGCCGTCCCATCTCGGCTGGTCCCCCTCGCGGTTGGTGCAGTAGGTGTCGACGTCGAGGTCCCCGTAGTCGTGGCGGACATCGGCCAGTCGGTGCGAGCCCTCGAGCATCACCAGGCCACCCAGGGCGACGTCGACGTCCCCCAGCGGCACCCACGCGGTGAGCTGCCGGGTGGTCCCGCGGTTCATGAACACGCTGTCCCCGTGCGGTTTCGTGCCCTTGCCGGGCGGGATCGCCCGCAGCCAGGTGAAGTCGTAGTGCCGGACCGCCTCACCGAACAGCCGCTCGTAGAAGCTCACCATCCGGGGCCCGTACAGCACGTCCATCAGCGCCTTGGTACGGCGGGCGACGTCGCTGAGGATGCCCAGCTGCGGGAAGTCGATGGCCGCGACCGCGTCCTGCGGCGCGGACCCCGGCGCGAGAGCGCCGAGGTTCGCCAGCTGCTCGAGGATGTCTCGCCGCGCCCGCAGGACCTCGTCGCGGTCGAGGTAGCCCGGCAGGTAGAGGTAACCATCCTGTTCGAGGCGACGCTCGAGCTCTGGGGCGTCGCCGACAGCGTCGTCGGATCGGCGCAGTTCCCCGAGTGCACCGACGGCCCTGTCCAGATCCCGACCTTGAGCTGTCATCGAGCCGGTTGCCTTGGACATCGCCCACCCCCTGTCCGTGTCCTCGTCGCAGCGACCAGTCGGCGCCGTGATCACTCGCCGGAGTCCGACGGTAGGGCCGCGCAGCGTCCGGGTGTTGCGCCTGCTGACCCGGTTACTTGTGTTTCCTGGCCGGGCAGTCGATCGTGGACCGCGTGGCCCACGACACGTTGCGGGTCCGGCATTTCGCGGCATCGGCCCTCGGCCGGGTATCGCTGGTCGGCCACCTCAGCCACAGCCGGGGACTACCGGTCCACCCCTTGCGCGTCCTGGACACGTACGCGGTCGTGTACCTGCTCGCCGGTCGCGGTCGTTTCCAGGACGCGTCCGGGTGGCGGGCCGACGTCACCGCCGGGGACCTGCTGCTGCTGTTCCCCGGCGTCGGGCACACCTACGGACCGGTCGAGGGCGGCCCGTGGACGGAGCTGTACGTGCTGTTCGACGGTCCGGTCTTCGACCTGTGGCGACGCTCCGGCGTACTCGACCCTGCCCACCCGGTCCGCCACCTGGAGCCGGTCGACGTCTGGCGCTCGGCCTTCGACAGCGTCCTGACCGCCGATCGGCGACCGGGGGCGGCTGCCGGACTGGTGGACGTGTGCCATTGGCAGTCGGCGCTGGCCGAGGCGCTCGAGGCCGCGGACCGGGAAGCACCCGGCTCCGAGGACGAGCGGTGGCTCACCCAGGCGATCGCGGTGCTGGACGCCGACCCTCGTCGCGATACCGACCTGGCACGGGTGGCCGCCGAGCTCGGCCTGTCCTACGACGGCTTCCGCAAGCGTTTCCGCCGGCTCGCCGGGGTGTCACCGGCTCGCCATCGCGGCATCCGGGCCGTGGAGCGCGCCTGCCAGCTGATGGCCCAGCCCGGGCTGACCGACCGACAGATCGCTGCCCGGCTGGGCTACTGCGACGAGTTCAACTTCTCCCACCGGTTCCGGGCGATCACCGGCCGCTCACCCCGGCAGTTCCGCGCGACCCTCCCGCCGCCGCCCTGAGCGTGGGCGCGGGGTCCGTCGGGCGCGGAGGTCCGTCGGGCGCGCGGGTCCGTCGCGCGTGCAGGTCGGGAGGCGCTCAACCGGCGGAGGGCGTGGGATTCGAACCCACGAGGAGCTTGCACCCCTAGCGGTTTTCAAGACCGCCGCCATCGGCCACTAGGCGAGCCCTCCTGCGTGGCGCCGAGCCTACGGGCGGAGGCTGACGGTCTGCCCGCGCACGACGGTCCGGACCTTGTCGGCCAACCCGCGGGCGGCCATCGCGGCGGTGAACGCCGACAGCGGGGACTTGAACACCGGGTAGTCGTCGATATGCACCGGCACCACGACGGCCGGGTCCACCAACTTCACCAGGTCCGCGCCGGTCTCCCCGTCGAGGGTGACCACCAGCCCGCCGGGCAGGGTCGTCCCGCCCAGGTGCACCACGCCCGCGTCGAGCTCCGGGAACCGGCGGGGGATCTCCGCGATCGCGTCGTAGAGCAGGGTGTCACCGGACAGGTAGACGCGGGTGTGCGGCGCTCCGGCGACCGGCCCGAACTCCAGCACGCTCCCCATCACCGGGGGCAGCACCTTGCGCAGCGGGCCGGGCGCGTGCCGGCCGGGCACCGCCGTGACCCGCAACTGTCGGTCGCCCCTGACGAGGACCTGTTCGCCCCAGGTCCGCAGGCCGGTGGCTCGCGCGAACCCCTGTAGCTGTAGGCGCTTGGACGCATGCGGCGTGGTGACGATCGGCAGGTCACGGTCCAGGCCCCGGCGGGCGACCCGGTCCCAGTGGTCGCCGTGCAGATGCGAGAGCACGACGGCGTCCAGCTCCGGCAGCTGGTCCACCCGCAGCGCCGGCTCCGTCAGCCGCGGCGAGCTCAGCCCGAAGCCGAGGTAGGCCCGCTGACCACGGTGCAGGAAGTTCGGGTCGGTGAGCACGGTGAACCCCGCGCACCGGATCACCGTCGTCGCGGTCCCGACGAAGTACAGCGACACCTCGTCCGTGGCGCCCCCGCCGGTACCGGCCGTGCCCGTCGTCGCCGTGCCAGCGCTTGTGGTCATCGCTCATCCTCTCGCCAGCGGCGTGATTCCGGGCACGAACGCACCGCACTCGTCGCCGCTCGTCCGGCCGAGGTCAGTTTCGGCTGGTCAGCGGCCCGGGTGCGAGGTGCTCCGGCGAGCGCGGTGCGGAGATGCCCGCCGCCGGGCCGCTCCGCTCAGGACGCCCCGGCCGGCACCCGCACGCCCTGGTCGGCCACCGAGCGCAGCACGGGCGCCGTGATCAGTGCCGCCTCGTCCAACGGCACCGTGCTGGTGACCGTGAACTCGACGGTCTCGCCGGGGAACAGCGTGACCAGCATGTCGTCCACCTGCGCGGCCGGGTGCAGGCGGTCCACGAACAATGCCAGGTCGCGGACGAACGACCGCGCAGCCACCCGGACCCGGTAACCGCCGGCGACCGGGTCGGCCGTCGCATCGACGACCGGTGTCGGCAACGCGAGAGCGATGTCCTCCGCCCACGCCCACAACGCGCGGATCCCGCCGAGCTCGGCGGTCAACAGCTCGGTGGCGACCTCGCCGGCAGACGCGAGGACAGCTGGAATGGCCACGGTGCCGGTGGACCGCGACGGTACCGAGAGCGATAGTCCGGCGCGGTCGGCCACGCTGCCGTCCAGGCGCCGTCGGGCCACCTCGACGGTGCCGCTCCACGGCTCGTCGGTGTCGTTGACCGCGACGACGGCCAAGCCGGCGTCGCGCGGCTGCACGGTGAGCAGACGGTCCGCGTAGGCGTGCCGAATCGCGTACCAGAGCGGTTTGCGCCGACCGTCCCCGTCGATCGCGGCCCATGAGGTGACCGGCCAGCAGTCGTTGAGCTGCCACACGACGGTCCCGGCGCACCCCGGGGACAGCGAGCGGAAGTGCTCGATGCCGAAGGCCACCGCTCGGGCCTGGTTGAGCTGGGTCAGCCACAACCAGTCGTCGAACCGGTGTTCCCCTTCGCGGGGCTGCGGCAGGTGCGGTGCCATCCCGCGGGCGAGCTTTCCCTGCCCGTCCTCGGCTTTCTGGTGATGCAGCATCACCGGCGAGGCGGGCGCCAGTTCCGGGTCGGACACGGCCCGCCGGATCGTCGCCCAGGTCGCCGGGCCCTGGAAGCCGAACTCGGACACGAACCGGGGATGACGATCCCGGTAGTGGGTGTAGTCGACCCGGTTCCACACGTCCCACTCGTGCACGCAACCGGTGGCGTCCTCGTTGGGGTGCCGCTCGAAGGTCGAGGACGACGGGCTGCCCGGGACGTAGGGCCGACCCGGGTCGACCTCGGCGACGATCCTGGGCAGCAGCTCCAGGTAGAACTCCTTGCCCCAGCTCAGGTCGCCGAGCGTCTCCTGCCAACCCCAGTCGTACCAGCCCCAGATGTTCTCGTTGTTGCCGTTCCAGACGGCGAGGCTGGCGTGCGGCATCAGTCGGGCAACGTTCTCCCGCGCCTCGGCCTCGACCTCGGTGGCGAAGGGTTCCTCCTCCGGGTACGCGGCGCACGCGAACAAGAAGTCCTGCCACACCAGGACTCCCGCCTCGTCGCAGGCGTCGTAGAAGTCGTCGCTCTCGTAGATTCCGCCCCCCCACACCCGCAGGAAGTCCACATGAGCGGCGACCGCCTGGGCGATCCGCGCGCGGTACCGGTCTGGGCCGACCCGGGAGGGGAAGCAGTCGTCCGGAATCCAGTCCGCGCCGCGGGCGAACACCGCAAGGCCGTTCACGACGATCGCGAACCGCGAACCGTTCGGCAGCGGTGTGGTGTCGATGGTGATCGTCCGGAAGCCGATCCGGTGCGACCACACGTCCAGCCCGGTGGCGGCCTCACCGGTGGTGGCGAGTCGCACCACCAGGTCGTAGAGCGGCTGGTCGCCGTGGCTGTGCGGCCACCACCGCCGGACGGCCGGGACGACCATGCGGAGCACTGCACTCGTCGAGCCGGCGGCGACCGTACCGGTGACGGTCACACCGCCGACCTCCGCGGTCAGCGTCAGCTCCGGGTCGTCCCCGATCCCGGACCGCTCGACGTCAACGGACAGCTCGACCCGGCCGGTGTCGTCGTCGTCGACCTGCACCAGCGGCCGAACCCGAGCCAACCGAGCTCCGTTCCACCGGTCAATGCCGACGGCGCGCCAGATCCCCGCGGTGACCAGCGTGGGACCCCAGTCCCAGCCGTAGTTGCACGCCATCTTCCGGATCATGTTGATCGGCTCCGGCACCGCGGCAGGCCGTACGCCGAGCTCGGCGATCCGCTGCTCGGTGTAGCCGTAGACCGACGCGAACGTCACCGCGAGCTCGTTGTCCCCGTCGCGGACCGCCTCGCGCAGGTCGAACCGGTAGGGCCGGTGCATGTTCGCCGTCTCCCCGACGACGACGCCGTTCACGGTCACCCGGGCGACGGTGTCCAGACCCGCGCACACCAGGTCGACGCGCTCGGTCGACGGACCGTCGACTCGGAAGGTCGTCCGGTACGTCCAGTCACTGCGGCCGATCCAGGACAGCTCGAGCTCGTTGCGGTCCAGGTACGGATCTGGGATCAATCCCGCGGCGAGCAGGTCGGTGTGCACGCACCCGGGCACGGTCGCCGCGACGGTCCGCCCCACCCGGTCCGGCGGCGCACCGTCACCCGCGCGCACCAGTTCCAGCGTCCATCCGTCGTGCAACTGCCTCATCATGTTGGTCCTTGTCAGTCGGAGTATCACGGTCGCGAGCGGTGCTCTGACCATCGACACTGTGAGCACCTGTCGCGATCCTCGTCGCCTGCGCCGGCCGGTGCACCGCCTCGACGAGGAGCGCGCGCAGCCGACGGCGGGCGGCATGATTGCAACCGGTGCACCCATCCAGCACCATGACGCTGAACCGGTCAAGGTCGGGGAGTTCCTGTGACGCGCACCAAGCGGCCGACGATCGCGGACGTCGCGCGGTCCGCCGGGGTGTCCAAGGGCGCGGTGTCCTACGCGTTGAACGGCCTCCCGGGGGTGTCGGAGATTACCCGCGCGCGGATCATGGGCGTCGCCGGCGAGCTGGGCTGGCAGCCGAACTCGGCGGCTCGGGCGTTGTCCGCCGCCCGGGCCGGCGCCGTCGGACTCGTGGTCGCCCGCCCGGCCAGCACCCTCGGTGCGGAGATGTTCTACATGCAGCTGATCTCCGGGATCGAGGCCGAACTGGCCGCCCGCTCCATTGCCCTCGTGCTCCAGGTCGTCGCGGACGTGGACGCGGAGATCAACGCCTACAAGCGGTGGTCGGCGCAGCACCGTGTCGACGGCGTCTTCCTCACCGACCTGAGGGAGCACGACCCCAGGGTCGCTGCCCTGGAGGACCTCGGGTTGCCTGCCGTGGTCATCGGCGGACGCGGTCGCCACGGTGGACACCCCCGGATCTGGAGTGACGACGCCCAGGCCGTGCGGACGGTCGTGAGATACCTGGCGGCGCTGGACCACCGCCGGATCGCCCGGGTCGCAGGACGTCCCGACTTCCTGCACACCCAGGTCCGGACGGATGCCTTCCACGAGGCCTGCGCCGCCCTGGGCATCACCGAGCGGACCGTGGTCACCGACTTCTCCGGGGACCAGGGATCGGATGCGACCCGGGAGCTGCTGAGCTCGAGTCCGCGTCCGACCGCGCTGCTGTTCGACAACGACGTGATGGCCGTGGCGGGGTCCGGGGTGGCCCACGAGATGGGACTGGTGGTTCCGCGGGATGTCTCGATTGTCGCCTGGGACGATTCGGTGTTGTGCCGGCTGGTGCACCCACCGTTGAGCGCGCTGTCCCGGGACATCGCCACCTTCGGGCGCCACGCCGCCCAGCTGCTGCTGGACCACGCGGCCGGCCGCCAGGTCACCGACCTCGAGGATCCCCCACCGCGCCTGGTCCCGCGGGGGAGCACGGCGCCGGCACCGGCCTGACCGCTGACGGGCCTTCACCGCCCACCGCCGGTCTTGACGACCGAACCGGTTAAGTGGATGCTTCACCGGACCGGGCTGCAACGCCGTCCGGCACACGACTCGACGACGAGGCGGGGGCAACGGTGTGAGAGCACGACGCGCCGACGAACACGAGTGCACCGCTCTCCGTCCGCCACTCCCCCCCGGAACAGTGATGGCCTCCCTCACCCGCCCCGGTCCGCCTTCCCGGTGATCGCGAGCGCCGCTTTCGTTTGCCACGTTTGCGGAGGTGTTCGTCAACAACGCCACGACGTGGCCCTGACCCACGAGCTGTGGAAGGCCGCGATTCCACCCGCCTCACCCATCCCTCTGTCGACAACCCCGCTCACCACCGGCCCATGGAGGTCCCGTGTCCACACCCATCTCTCGTCGTCACGCACTGGGCTACGCGGCGGCAGCCGTCGCCGGGGCCACCGGGCTCTCGGCATGCGGAGGGGGTGACGCCAGCACCAGCAGCGTCCGTGCCAGCGGTAGTGCCGGCGCCGGCACTGGCGGCGGTCGCCTGACCTACTGGGCGTCGAACCAGGCGCCCACCACTGCCCTGGACACGTCGATCCTCACGCCCGTCTTCGCAGCCTTCACCAAGCAGAGCGGCATCGGCGTCGACATCACGGTCGTTCCCTGGTCGGACCTCTACACCAAGATCCTCACGGCCACCACCAGCGGCAACGGCCCGGACCTGCTGAACATCGGAAACACCTGGGCGGCGGCGCTGCAGGCTACCGGTGCCTTCGTGGAGTTCGATGACGCCACGCTCGCCAAAGTCGGCGGCAAGGACAAGTTCTTCGCCACCAGCTACGCCACGACGGGTGCCCCCGGCAAGACTCCGACGTCCGTTCCCCTGTACGGGCTGGCCTACGGGCTGTTCTGGAACAAGGCGGTCTTCAAGGCGGCCGGGATCGCCGGACCGCCCAAGACCTGGCCGGAGTTCATGGCGACCGCCAAAAAAATCACCAACCCCTCGGCCGGTGTGTACGGGGTCGGCATCGAGGGCGCCAGCGTGAGCGAGAACGCCCACTGGGCGTTCATGCTCGGCCAGCAGCAGGGCGGCAACCTGTTCACCGACGGCAAGCCGACGTTCGCGTCCGACCAGCAGGTCGCGGCGGTCACCCAGTACCTGGACTGGATGGCGAAGGACAAGATCGCGGCACCGAACAACGCTGAGTACGACATCGACACCCGGCTGCTCGGCGACTTCGCGAAGAACAAGACCGGGATGGTCATGCTCCAGGGCGGGGCGGTCGCCGCGCTGAAGAGCCTTGGCATGCCCGAGTCCGCCTACGGAGTCTCCTCCATCCCGCTGCCGGACCCCATGCCTGCCGGGGGCAAGCCGGTGCAGAGCCACACGGCGGGCATCAATCTCTCGGTGTTCAAGAACACCGGCAACGACGACAAGGCCCTCCAGCTGGTGAAATTCATGACGGAAACCTCCACCCAATCCGGGCTCAACGCCTCGTTCAACTCCCTGCCGGTGGTCAACGCCGCATACGACGACCCAAGATTCCAGACCAGCGTCTACAAGACGTTCAAGACCGTGCTGCAGGACCACGCGGCGCCGATGCCCCAGATCCCGCAGGAGGGGCAGATGGAGACCCTCGTCGGGACGGCGATGAAGGGTCTCTGGGCTAAGGCCGCCACCGGTTCTCTGCAGGACGGCGACATCAAGTCCGCGCTGGACCAGGCGAACCAACAGATGGCCGCGGCGAGCTGACGCCGTGAGCGACGTCGTCGAACGACGAGGGGTCGAAGGGGAGCCGCTTGAAGACGCCGGCGCGACGGTCGCGCCGGCGCCCGGGCGGCCCCGGGTGGTCCGTCGCAGACCACCCCGGCAGCGCAGGAAGCTTCCCGGTGGCTGGCTCCCTTACGTCCTGATCGCCCCAGCAGTCGTGTTCGAGCTGGCGGTGCACATCATCCCCATGCTGGTGGGCGTCGCGATCGCCTTCCTGCGTCTCACCCAGCTGTACCTGCGAAACTGGACGTCCGCGCCGTTCGCGGGCCTGGAGAACTTCCGGGTCGGCCTGGACCCGAGCAACGCCATCGGTGCTTCGCTGCTCTCCTCCGCCGGGATCACCCTGGCGTTCACCGTCCTGTCCGTCGGAGTGTCGTGGGCACTAGGGATGCTCGCCGCGGTCCTGCTCAACACGACGTTCCGGGGTCGCGGAATCATCCGCACGCTGTTCCTCATCCCCTACGCCCTGCCCGCCTACGTGGTGGTGCTCGCCTGGGGGTTCATGTTCAACCAGCGCGACGGTGCAGTGAACTCCATCCTGGTCGACGACCTGCACCTGCTGGGCGCCAAGCCGTTCTGGCTCCTCGGTGGCACCAACTCGTTCATTGCGATCGTGGTCGTCCACACGTGGAAGCTTTGGCCGTTCGCGTTCCTCATGCTGTTGGCCGCACTGCAGAACATCAACGACGACGTCTACGAGGCGGCGGCGCTGGACGGCGCGACCATGTGGTCGGCGTTCCGCCAGATCACCCTGGGCATGATCCGGCCCGCCAACACCGTGCTGCTGCTGGTGATGAGCCTGTGGACGTTCAATGAGTTCAACACCCCCTACCTGCTGTTCGGGTCGGCCCCGCCCGCCTCGGCCCGGCTGATCTCCGAGCAGATCTACATCAATTCCTTTCGCAACTTCAACTTCGGTCTGGGCGCGGCGATGTCGGTCCTGCTGCTGGTCGCGCTGGTCGGCGTCTCGCTGCTGTACCTGCGCCTGGTCAACCGGAAGGGGGACACCGTCGATGCGTGAGACGACCGGCTTCAAGTGGTTCCGCGGCATCGTCCTGGGGCTGATGTCCGTCGGTGTCGTGATTCCCCTGTGGGTCATGATCACCACGTCCCTCAAGCCGCTGGTCGACGTGAGCGGCGGCTTCACCTGGGTCCCGACGCACCTGACCTTCTCGCCCTACCGCGACATCTGGACGACCATCCCGCTCGCCGACTACTTCACGAACAGCGTCATCGTGTCGGTGCTCTCCACGGTCCTGTCCGTCGTGGTGGCCGTGTTCGCTGCCTACGCCGTATCCCGGTTCGCCTTCCGAGGCCGCCGGCCGTTCTCGACGATCGTGCTGTCCACCCAGATGTTCCCCGGGATCCTGTTCCTACTCCCGCTGTTCCTGATCTACACACGGATCCAGACCTCCACCGGCCTGCGCCTGAACGGCACCTACGCCGGGTTGATCCTGACCTACCTGACGTTCTCGCTGCCGTTTGCCATCTGGATGCTCGTCGGGTTCTTCAACACGATCCCCAAGGACCTCGAGCAGGCGGCCATGGTCGACGGCAACGGGCCGGTGGGAGCCCTATTCCGGGTGGTACTGCCGGTGGCCAGGCCGGGCATCATCGCGGTCGCAGTGTTTGCGTTCATGACCGCGTGGAGTGAGGTGCTGTTCGCCTCCGTGCTCACCTCCAAGAAGACCACGACTCTCGCCGTCGGACTCCAGCAGTACGCCGGGCTCAGCAACGTCTACTACAACCAGCTGATGGCCGCCTCGATCGTGGTCTCGGTGCCCGTGCTCGTCGGCTTCCTTGCCGTGCAGCGGTTCCTCGTGCGTGGACTGAGCGCCGGCGCCATCAAGTAGCCCCGCCAGGCCCGCTCCCGAGACGTCCCGCGCACGAACCCGCAGCCCTGACAGGAGCCCTGTCCCCCGTCCGTCCCTACACGTGCCGGTCACCGAACCGCGGTTGGGAATCAGCTTCTCATGCCGTCTCGGTGCACCGCTGCTGTGGCGGACCTTCAATGACGAGGTCGTCGGGTCCGAGCTTGCCTTGATGGCCGACCACGGGCTGCGCCTGACCCGGTCCTTCCTCTGCCGGCCGAATTCCGCGCCCTCCCCCCCAGACACCATCTACAAGGTTTTTGTCGCGTCAGGGACGTCCTCGCTTTCGCGAGCTGGCTCGTCCCGCGGCGGCACGCCGGGATGGATACGTCGACGACCCGACGCCGACCCCCTACGCGGCGCTGGCCGCCGAGGTCGGATCGGGCCGGGGGTGTCGGTGGAGGACGACCGCGTCGTGGTCGACTCCCTCGTCCACGACACCGGGACCGCCCTTACCTGGCTGGTCAACCTCGTCGCAGACACCCTGACGGTGACCCGACTGGGTCCGCCACAGGGTCCCTGCACGACGTGCTGGACGGCACAGCCCTCACCGGTGCCGTCACCCTGCGGCCGTTCGGCGTCAAGGGTCCTACAGCAGACATAACGTCTTGTTGGTATAGATGACGCCCGCGACGAGCATGTAAACCACTTGTATCAATCACACTCCGAAGCTTGAGGGCTCCCAACTGCTCTGAACCAAACTGCTAGGCGGAGGCGGCGGGCCAAAAGCTGGTCGGTCTACAAACTTGAAGCCGACAATTGTGTTGTAGGTGGCTTCGGGCTTTTCTCCGAAAATAAGCTCGTCACTATTTTGCCACCGTTCGACGGCGGGAGTGAGAGTGATGTGATCCATCACGACGGTCGCCCGCGACCGCCTATCCCAATAGACTGGTAGAAGCTCAGACATTCCGCTTCGGCAAGCGTCGATGTCTTTGTTGAGCGCAACAGAAAGCCGGGGGTGCTCAACTCGCGTCACAGTCTTACCGACTAAGTTCCAAAGCCACCAAGAGATCGAGGGTTATTCACCGACCGTTCTGAAGAATTCGAGTCCGAGGACTGCGGTGATGGTGGTTGCGAATGTTTCAAATGGTCTGCGGTAATCGGTGTGTAGGGTCCGCCAGGTCTTGAGGTTAGCGATGGTCCGTTCAATTTTGTATCGGATCCGGTTGATGTCGGTGTTGAGCTGTTTCTCCCAGTCAAGGAGGTTCCGGAAGATTGGTTTGCGGATCGGGTGGATGGTGTCGGACCCGAGATAGCCCTTATCGGCGACCCATCGTCCCGCGAAGTCTGTGTCGAGGACTCCGGAAGCGCGGAGAGCGGTGATGTCGTGAGTTGATCCGTTGGCGGGGTCTGAGACCCAGGCGAGGTGGCCGGAGAGGGTACAGGCGACCTGGACGTTCAGTCCGGTGGTCTTGTGTTTTCCGGAGTAGAGCTCGGGGTGGTCGGTCCAGGACCAGCAGGGAAGCAGGGAGCCGTCGACGATGTACTGCTCGGCGGAGTCGAGGTCTTCCGCGACCGGGATCTGATCGCTCAGGATCGTGGCGAGGATGGGCGTGAGCCTGGTGATGGCTCGGGAGACCGTGGATTGGGAGACCCCGAACATTTCCGCGATTTCAGCTTGGACGCGGTTGCGGCGTAGGTAGGTCAGGGCAACGACCAGAGATCGGTACAGCCCAAGGCAGGGTGGCCAGGAGTGTCCAGGGATTGTTTGGCAGTGCCGATGCACGAGCACGGCGAGGTCTCTGACCTGGTCCCGGTCCAGCCCTGTCGTATGATACATATCGGCGGTCCGTTTCTTCTGATTGAGTGTGGTAACCCAATCGTGTCAAGAAACGGGCCGTCCTTCACGCAGCGACACCCTCAATCCTAATTATCGGGATTAAGTGAGGTGAGGCTCGTGAATAACCCTCATCGTCCCATCGCGTTCGAACGCTAACACCGTTAGCAAAGTCGGCACGGGTATGGCCGTCGCCAATAGATCGACATCGAGCTCTAGAACCGCTCTCCTGTAATCACCCCACAGACCGTCCATCCCTTCGAGCGCTACCAACAGGGGCCAAGCTCTTTGCGCCACCTCGTCACTAGAGTCAATTGCTTGTATCTCCATGACAATTCGCTTGAAGTACGCTATCCCCTTAAGGTAACTTATAGGACACAATTGAAGCGCTGGGCCGAGGCGATGTATCGAGCGTCGTCGATCACCTGCCGAACCGAAAACGGTGCCGATGGCGCCCCCGGAAGAGCCGTGCAGGACAGCGGAGCTCAGCCGATAGATCTCGTATTCGCCCGCCAGCCCATGACGCGCAGCGCGCTCGCTGAGAGTTTCTGCGGCCCACCCTCGCTTGAATCCAGCACCGTAGTCCCTTATAGCCTTGGCCGCAGCTCTCGCGCTTCCTTTTACAAGTTTGCGTAGCCGGCGCACCTCCGCCCGTCGCTCGTCGTCCAGAAGGCGATCGAGCTCGAACGTCAGAGCCGCTGCTGTTTGTTCAGTAATGGCGCGGTGCTCGATGAACCTTTGTTGGGCAAGAGGCGATGCACCGAAGTCCAGGACGGATATAAGATGCTCGAATAGGTTCCTCAGCGCTCGGACTGCCGATCTACCTCGCCCAGCCAAAAGGTCTGCGAGTAGATCCACAAAATTTTTGATGGCCAAACTTGAAGCGATGTGCACTGCGCGCATCGGCCCAGTTGCAATCGTCGTGGTAGGAAACCAGAGCTGCAGCGCGGAGTCGACGGCACGGAAAGCTTCTTTTAAGCCCGGAACACGGCTGAGCAGCTCGTCGCTAATCAACGACGGCAGATCGAGGAGACCACGACGTTCGTCAACCATCGGTCTACCGCTTTCCGCGGGTCGCAGCAGTCGACCCGTTTGGGCGCAACAACAGCGACACTGCCTCCGGGAGTATCCACGACTCCGGAGCCGTATCGCCGAGGCACGCCCGCAGGTGCAGGGTCAGCCCCGCCCTTTCCAGTAGGTGCCCGATCGTCACGCCGTACGGACGGAACTGATGACCGCGGTCGTCGGTGTCGGAGATCGGCTGCACGGTTAGGTCCGCGTCGCGGTGCTCGGCCAGCCGCCAGCCGTTCCCACCGGCGGACCGGTGCACGGCGTGCTGCACCAGCCGGAGAGCCCGGTCGCGCCAGACGGCGTCGCCGGTGACGTCAGACGCGGCTAGCGTCGCCTCGACGCCGTGCATATCGGCGTTCATCCCCGGTGTGACCCGGGTTCCGTCCACCCGGCGTCCCAGCTCTTGGCGAGCATCCGCTCGTCCTCGCGCCAGAACCGCCGCCCGAGGACGTTCCGCGCATCGGCGAGAAGTGCTCCGGCGCTGGCGCGCCCGGCGACGACATCACTCGGGGCGTCGAGCACCACGAAAGCGTGTTCGTCGGCCCGGTTGGTCGTCCCGACCGGACCGTCGTAGCGGACCGCGCCGAACCACCCGCCGTGGGCGTCGTCGTACAACCACCCGGTCAGGGCGGCCAAACCCGCGTCCGCCAGCGAGCCCGCGCCGAGAGGTCCCATCAGGTGCAGAAAGCTGCACACGTGGGTCATCCGCGTGGTGACTTAGGTCCGCACCGGCTTGGTCAAGTTCGGCGCCCCGTAGTCGTCCAGGGGCGCGAACCCGCCGGCCGGGTGCACGGAGCCGTCAGCGAACGACAGCAGGCGGTCGGTCTCCCCCGCCAGCCAGGTCAGGTTTAAAGCGGGCGTCCGCCAGGTCGTGCCCTCTGTGGCCATCGGCGGACTCCTGTCAGCAGGTCGGGCGGCGGTGTCCGGGGTGAACCGATGGGGCGGCGCAGTGCCATGGCCACGATAGGTGTCGCCGGCTACGGGTCCCCACGAGTGCACCACCAGCACCCGCCCGGTCGTCGGTGCGGCTCTCCCCGGGCGCGGTCGGCATGGTGGTTGCGGGGATCGTCTCGGTGCAGGTGGGAGGCGCCTTCGCCGGGACGCTGTTCGACCGGGTCGGGGCCGCCGGCGCGGTGGTGCTCCGCCTGGTGCTCGCCGCGCCGTCCTGTTGATCTTCGTCCGCCCGCGCCTGCGTCGGTGGTCGGGCGCTGACGTCCGGGCGGTCCTCGCGTTCGGGGACCCTCGGAGCGATGATCCCCCTTCCACGAGGTCTTGGCCCCGTTGCCGCTCGGTGCCGCGGTCATCCCGGGGGCACTCGGTCCCGTGACGGTCGCGGTGGCACCGGACGGCACCGCCAGGACGCGCCGTGGCGGTGGTCGCGTTCATCGGGGTGCTGCTGCTCGGTGACGGGGACCTGGACCCGGTCGGCGTCCTGTTCACCCTTGCCGCCGGTGCCTGCTGAGGCTGTTAGATCTTCGCCTCCGCCTCGGCGGAGGCGAAGGTTCCCCGGATCCGAGGGCCTGATCGGGGCCGATGGTGGTGGCGGCGCTGATCGCTTGCCCGTGTGGCCTCCTGAACTGGTCGCCGGGGACGATGGACGGGCCGGTCCGGCTGGCGGGTCAGGGAACCGCGGTCGCGTCCTCGGTCATCCTCACTATCTCGAACTCGTTGCCCTGCGCGGGCTGCCCCCGCGGTCTTCGGGGCCCTGATGAGCCTCGAACCGGCGGTCGCCGCCGTCGCGGTGCTCCACCAGCGGCTGGCCGCGCTGGGGGTGCCGGCCGTGCCGCTCGTCGTCGCGGCGAAGGCTAAGCGTCGCTCACCAGACGCACGGGCACCAACGCAGCGCCCAACGCGGACTGAGCTCCCCCCGCCAGCGGCGGCCGATGCGCGGCTTGCTGGAGCACCGCACACTGACCGTCTCAGGCGCTGGTGCGAGTCCCTTAGGAGACTGTCGGCGCGGCCCCGGTGGACGCACGGACGATGAGCTCGGGTCGGTACAACAGCTCGACGCGGGGTCACGCAGTGTCTTCCATCTCCTCGACCAGCGATCGCACGGCTGCGCCCGTGAGCTGGTCCACCGACTGGCACGGACCGGTCAGCGGGGGTGGATCAACGTCACTCCGGGTGAGCCGTCGTGGCCGGTCACCGCGACGTCCGCCGGGACCCGCAGGCCGACAGCCCGCACCCCGCGGACTACGCCGAGTGCCACGAGGCCCGCTTGGCGGGTCGAGAGCAGTGCGCTGTAGCCGAACGGGGCGAGCGCCCGCTCGATCGCCTGGCCATGACCGCGCTGTCCCGAGGTGTCTCGTTCTGGCAGGCCGGTACCGAAGCGCTGCGCGCCACGGCTTCGCCAGGCGACCCCCATCGGCCGCCGACAACCAACAGAAGCGGCGGTACATGAACCCGCTGCTGGGCGACGCGCCGCTCAGGCCTACGCGCACCGATCTGCTCAGCGTCGCCGACCGGTCGACGACCCTGCTGAAGATCCGCACCATCCCCCGCAGCTCCACCTGGGCTCGGCGAGCCTGATCCAGCAGAAGGTCAGCTTCCCCAGCAGTGGGCCTACCGCTACCCCTGGCGTCATGGTGGGAACGCATCGACGACGCCGTCGGGGCTGACGTCCACCCAGCCGTCAAGGAGCTCGTCATCATCTTTGATGCCACCCCGAAGGCGACACGACGACCGTCGGTGCGACCGCCGGGCACCCGTTTACCCTACCCGCGTGCAGGCCACCGGCACCGACCGGGTGGTCATGACGTCGTCGTTCGCCGGAGCGACGGGCACCCATACGGTTCCCACGTGCGGTCAGGTTGCTCGACCAGTGCTGACCGTCGCGGCCCACCCGGTCGGTGTGACCCGGGTGGGCCGCGTGCTCCGGTCACCGCTCGTCGCCGGTCACCGCTCGTCGCGACTACGCAGGCCGATCTTCAGCCGTCACTCCCGCGATCGGGAGCCCCTCAGACGCCAACGCTGTAGCCGAGCGACGACGCGATCGGGGCCAGCTGCGACCATTCCTCCTCATCGCCCGGCACTCCGTCTGCGCACGGCAGGCCGACGAACGACGGGACCGGGTAGGACGGCGCGGTCAGGTTCGGCGCTGACTTGAAGTCCAGCACCTCCGCGAGGTTGGCGGCCGCGGCATCCCGCACCGTCAGCGACTTCAAGCCGAACCGCCACTCGATCATCTTCAGCACCGACGTGTGGTCGTAGGTGTTGTGGGAGACGTACCCGCGGCGGGCCCGGGGGCTGATGAGCACGCACGGCACCCGGAACCCGCGCAGGCCGGTGCCGAGGTCGGGTCGGGCGTCCGGAGCGGATCCCGGGGCCACGTGGTCGAAGAACCCGCCCCACTCGTCGTAGTTGATGACCAGCGCGGTCCGTGACCACTTCGGGCCGGAGGTCACCGCCTTGTAGATCGAGTTCAGGAACGCCTGACCGGCCCGGATGTCGGCGTGCGGGTGGTCGTCGGCCGAGCTCCCGCTGCCCTCGTCGAGGAACTTCGGGTCCACGAACGACACGGCCGGCAGCGTGCCGGCGGCGGCATCGGTCAGGAAATGGGAGAACGGCGAGCTGATCGGCACGTACTTCGAGCCGTACAGCGCGAGGAACGGGACGTCGCTGAAGTAGTAGCGCCGACTCACCCCCGCGTCGGCGAGCCGGTCCCAGATCGTCGGCATGGTGGCCGTGACCGTCGAGTTGTGCGTGCGGTCGGTCTGTGCCGAGTGCTGGTAGAAGCGGTTCGGGTAGGTCTCCGCCATCGTGGGGCTGAAGTACCGGTCGAAGGTCGTCCACTGCGGAACCGCACGACCATAGAAGTTGAGATCGGCGCTCTGGTAGTAGCCGATCGAGAACGCGTCGTTGGTCCCGGCGCGCAGCCACCCGTCGCACCTGCCGCCGTTCAGCTCGACCCGACCACCCTCGAACGAGTGGTCCGGGTCGTTGAAGCCACATCCCTGGAACTCCGTCAGGTGCTGGGTCGCGTGCGCGACGCCCGCCTTGTCGGTGTAGGTCAGCCCGGCCTGTTTGCCGTCCGCCCCCTTCGTCCAGCCGACGAAGTGGTCGAAGGACCGGTTCTCCATCATCACCACCACGATGTGGTCGATGCCGGAGGTGCGGGGGTCGCTGGGCAGCGTCGAGGCCGATGCGCGGGTGGAGCCGGCCAGGGCGGGGGCGGCAGCCGCGACACCGCCGGCACCGGCCAACGCGGCGATCCCGACGCCGGCGCGCAGCAGGTTCCGGCGGCTCGTGGTGCCCGGCCGGGCCCCGGCGTCGGGCTGGTTGCCGGCGTGGTCGCGGTGCGGCTGGGGGTCGATGGCGTTCATGGAATGTCCTTTCGAAGCAGGGAAGACGGGAGTCACCGGCGTCAGCGGCTGGCGGTGTAGACGTCCCGGCCGAAGCGGTTGGGGACGGTGGCGGCGTAGCCCAGGTAGGGCAGGCCGAACACGTCCTCGATGCTCGCGAGCAGCGCGTAGTGGTTGTACGGGGTGGCGGTGGTGGTGCCGGGCTTGACCGAGCGGCCGAGTACGACAGCGCCTACGCGACCGCCGCCGGGGCCGGTGATCCCCGGGAGCGGGCTGTTGGGGCCGGCGGTCTCCCCGCAGCAGGCCGAGGCATCGGTCTGCGGGCTGTCGGACTCGTCGAAGGTCACGATGAGCAGCCCGTCCTTGCCGTAGGCCGGGGATGCCTGGATCTTCGGCACCCAGGTGGAGAGGAAATTGTCGGCGGACACCAGACCACCGGGTTGGCCGTCCACGCACGGGGTGTCGTGTCCGTCGTGGCACAGGTTCGGGGTGATGTAGGTCAGGTTGGCCGTCGAGCCGGTCGTGGCCAGGTCCGCCGGCAGCCGGGTCAACGGCACGTCGTTCTGTGCGCAGGCCGGGCTGTCGATGATCGAGTGGAAGTAGACGAACGGGTTGTGGCGGGCGGCGTACTGGTCGCCGACCTTGGCCCGCTGGGTGTCGTCCACCGCGTTCAGCGCGGGGTGGCGACAGGTTGACGGCTCGGTGGCCGAGTTCCCCATGTCCTCCATGTAGCCCTTCCACGTCCGCCCGGTCGAGGTCAGCTGGTCGGGGAGGGTCTTGACCGAGGAGGGGTACACGCAGCCGTTGCCGACCACCTGGCCGGGACTGACGGTCGCGGTACCGACGAAGTCGGCGTACGTCTGACAGTCGCCCTGGGTGGCGCTGTCCGGGCCCTGCCCGGAGAGCTGGGCGATGTAGTTCGGCAGGCTGTTGTGGGCCGTGCCGTAGTACTGCGTGAGTAGGTTGCCCTGTTTCACCAGGGTCTTGCTGAGGTACGTCGCGGGGGACGCGGGCCCGAAGGTCGTCGCGTAGCCCTTGTTCTCCAAGTTGATGACGAAGACGTGACCGACGGTCGGCGTCTTGGTGACGGTGCCCGCAGCGACCCGGGCGGTGGCGGCGGCAGGCGCGGGCGCAGCAGCGGCGGCGGGCGCGGGGCTGGCGCCCGGACCGACTGCGACGGCAGTGCCGACGCAGGCGGCGGCGACACCGAGCGCGGCGAGCCCGCTGAGCAGGGCTCTCGGACGGGACAGTGGACGGGAGGACTGGCGCATCGTTCGATCGTCCCCCGACCGCGGGGTCGCCCCCGCCGCCCCGGGTGAATGATCGGTGAACGTGTGGTGGCCTACCTACCTACCTACCTACCTCCTCCGCCGACAGGGCCGTTGCCCGTCGCCCGAGAGAGACTGACCGGTAGCACTACGTGTTGCACGATCCGTTCGAACGCCGGGCGGGACGACGTCGCCAGCCGCACCGGTGCGGCGCGTGGCGCACATGACGGCCCGGCTCAGGAGCAGGGAGAGGCACATGTCCGCCACCCCGATCGCACAGCAGGTCACCAAACTCCGGGGGCAGGCCGAGCCGGCCGCGCCGCCGAACGCCTACCTGCTCGAGCAGGCCGCCCTGCGGGTGGACGGGCTGCCGCCGGGGGTGCTCCCCACCGGCTCGGTACTGCCGGACGCGCCGCTGCTCGACGCCGCCGGGCGCGCGACAGGGCTCTACGCCGCGGTCGGCCAGCGGCCCGCGGTCCTGGTGCTCTATCGCGGCGCGTGGTGCCCGTACTGCAACATCGCGCTGCGGGCGTATCAGGCCTCACTCGCCGCTGAGCTGGCCGTCCGCGACGTCGCGCTGGTAGCGGTCAGCCCGCAGCGGCCGGACGGCTCGCTCACCACAGCGCAGAAGGACGGCCTGACCTTCGCCGTCCTGTCCGATCCCGGCAACACGGTGGGGCGCGCCCTGGGCGTACTGACGACGCCGAGTGCCGACGCGCTCCGGGCCCAGCTGAGCAGCGGCCTGGACCTCACCGCGGTCAACGCCGACGGCACCCTCGAGCTCCCGATGCCGACGATGGTGGTGCTGAACGCCGACCGGACCGTTGAGTGGATCGACGTCCACCCGGACTACACCACCCGGTCGGAGCCGGCCGACATCCTCGCCGCCGTCGACGCGGCGACGGGTCGGGTGCGGGCGTGACGGCCTCGTTCGCAGGTCGGACCGCCGTGGTCACCGGCGCCGGACGCGGGATCGGTCGGGCGACGGCGCTCGGCCTGGCCGAGGCCGGTGCCCGCGTCGCGGTCCTCGCGCGATCCCAGGACGAGCTGGACGAGGTCGCCGGCACCGTCCGGGCCGCCGGCGGGACCGCGCTGGTCATCCGGGCGGACGTCGGTGACCCGGGGCAGCTCGACGAGGCGGCGCAGCGCGTGGGCGGCGAGCTCGGTCCGGTCGACGTGCTCGTCAACAATGCGGCGGTCGTCTGGCCGCTCGGGCCGACCCTGTCGATCTCCCGAGAGGACTGGGCGACGGCGGTCGCGGTGAACGTGCTCGCGCCGGTCACCCTGAGCGCGCTGCTCGTTCCCGCCATGGTCGACCGGGGCTGGGGCAGGGTCGTCAACGTCTCCAGCGGCATCGTCGCCGCACCGCAGACGATGCCCGGCGGAAACGCCTACGCCACCACGAAGTCCGCACTCGAGGCACACACCCGCAACCTCGCGGAGGAGCTGGCGGGCACCGGCGTGACCGTGAACGTCTACCGCCCCGGTTCGGTGGACACCGCCATGCAGGCCTGGATCCGGAGCCAGTCGCCCGACGAGATCGGGGCGGCCCTGCACCAGCGGTTCGTCCGCAACCACGGTCCGCCAGATGGGTGGGTTGAGCAGGGCGCCATGCTCACTCCGGAGCACTCGGCGGCGTCGCTGCTCCGTCAGCTCGCCGGGGACGGCACCGGGCAGATCTGGGCCGTCGACCCGGCCACCTCACGAGCGCTGACGCACGCTGAACGGCCGCCGAAGGCACGCGGAAGGCGCGGACAGTTCTACGGACCGGCCTGCGCCGGGTGGGCGGGCGCCGGGCCGGTCGAGCCGCGCACGACCAGCTCGGGCTGGAACAGCAGCTCGGCCCGGGGCCGCGGGGTGCCCTCGATCTCCTCGATCAGTGATCGGACGGCAGCGGCGGCCAGGCCGTCGACGGCCTGCCGGAGCCCGGTCAGGGGCGGGTCGGTGAAGGCCATGACGGGTGAGCCGTCGTAGCCGGTCACCGATACCTCGCGCGGAACGTCGAGTCCGAGGAACCGCGCGCCGCGGATGGCGCCGAGAGCGGTCAGGTCGGACGCGGCGACGATGGCGGTGCACCCGCGGCCGATCAGGTGGATCGCGGCAGTGCGTCCGCCCTCCAGTGAGTAGTCGCCGACGTACTGCTCGGCGGCGCCGTCGGGTGCGTGGCGCCGCATGGCCGCCTCGAAGCCGGCGACCTTGCGGGCTGACGGGGTGTACCGGGTCGACCCGGTCGCGATGCCGATGCGTCGGTGCCCGAGCGCGACGAGGTGTCGGACCGCAGCGTCGATCCCGGCGGCGTCGTCGTCGGCGACGAAGGTGGCGTCGAGGTCGCGGACGAAGCCGTTGATGAACGCCAGCGGAATGCCCTGTTCACGCAGCTCGACGTAGTGCGCCGGATCTGCCAGGGAGTCCGAGTGGATCCCCGACACGAACAGCAGCCCGGCGACCCCGTGCTCGCGGAGCAGCTGGATGGATCCCTGCTCCGCCGGCAGGCCCGGCTGCCGGGTCGAGAGCAGTGCACTGTAACCGAAGGAGGACAACGCACGCTCGACCGCCTGGGCGAACATCGGGAACACCGGGTTGTCCAGCTCCGCGACGACGACGCCGATCAGCCCGATCCGCCGCTGCCGGAGGACGGCCGGCCGTTCGTAGCCGAGCACGTCGACCGCCGCCAGAACGCTCCGACGGGTGGCTTCGGCGACACCGGGCCGACCGTTGAGCACGCGGGACGCGGTGGCCAGGCTGACACCGGCGTAGGACGCGACCTCGTTGAGTCGGGCCGCCACCGATCGACGGTAACCCAGCGACACGAGCTGGGGTCCGGCAGCGATGACGCGCTCTTCCCATCGGTGGAACTCGTTGATAGCGTCCGCCGGAACGTGCCCACGGCGGTCCGGAGGAGCAGCGATGAAGCAGAGGTCCTGGACGGCGCTCGCCGTCAGCGTCGCCACGATGGTGGCGCTCGCGATCACCGCGATCCCCGTGACGGCGGCGGCCGACACGGCCGGCCAGCCGGGCGCCGTCTCGGTACCGGGCAGCTTCGGCACGCAGGTGGGGTGCGCCGGGGACTGGCAGCCGGAGTGCGCCCAGATTCAGCTGACCCGCCGGACCAACGACGACGTGTGGTCGAGGACCCTGACGCTGAACGCGGGCAGCTACCAGTACAAGGCCACCCTGAACAAGAGCTGGGACGTCAGCTACGGCAAGGGCGGATCCGCCGGGGGCGCGAACATCGACCTGACCGTGCCGAGCGACGGCACGAAGGTGACCTTCTACTACGACAACGCGACGCATTGGGTGACCACCGACGCCGAAGCGCCGATCGTCACCGCCGCGGGCAGCTTCCAGTCGGAGCTGGGGTGCCCCGCGGACTGGTCGCCGGACTGCCTGCGGTCCTGGCTGCAGGACCCGGACGGCGACGGCATCTACACCTTCACGACGACTGCGCTGCCCGCCGGGGACTACCAGGTGAAAGCTGCGCTCGGATTGTCCTGGGACGTCAGCTACGGCGCCGGCGGGGTCCTGGGCGGGCCGAACATCGACTTCACCGTGCCGACCGACGGCGCGAAGGTCACGTTCAGCTACGTCGGCTCCTCCCACGTCCTGACCGTCCTGTCCGGCAACGGGCTGCCCAGCCTGAAGCCGCTGAAGGCGTACTGGCTGTCCCGCGAGTCCATCGCCTGGGCGCCGGGCGACGCGGCCGCCGCGGCGAGCTACCGGCTCTACGCCGCCCCCGACGGCGGGCTTGCGGCGACGCCGACCGGGATCACCGGCGGCAGCTCCTACCCCCTCGTCCCCGACCCGGCGGGCCTGCCGGCAGCGGTGCGGGCGAGGTTCCCCGCGCAGGCCGGGCTGCCGGCGCTGAAACTCTCCCCCACCGACGCCGCACGCGCGGCAACCCTGCTCACCGGGCAGGTTGCCGTGGCCTCCTTCGACGCAGCAGGGAAGCTGCTGGACGCGACGGGTCTGCAGGTCCCCGGCGTGCTGGACGACATCGACGCCGGCGCCGCGACCTCGACCCTCGGACTGACCTGGACCAGGGGCGTCCCGAAGCTCGCACTCTGGGCACCGACGGCGCAGGCGGTGTCCGTGCAGGTGTATTCCTCCGGGCACATCACCGACCCGGTCACCACCGTGCCGCTGACCCGCGGCACGAACGGGATCTGGACGGTCACCGGTACACCGGCGTGGAAGGGCATGTACTACCTGTTCAGCGTCCGGGTGTACGTGCCGGAGACCGCGAAGGTCGAGACCAACATCGTCACCGACCCGTACAGCTTCGGGTTGTCGACCAAGTCCGAGCGCAGCCTGTTCATCGACCTCGGCGACCCGGCCACCGCCCCCACCGGGTGGAACTCGCTCGGCGCACGGAAGCCGGCACCGACCAGGGCGTCGGCCCAGTCGATCACCGAACTGCACGTCCGTGACTTCTCCGCGGCCGACCCCACCGTTCCCGCCGCCCACCGCGGCACCTACCTGGCGTTCACCGACACCTCGAGCAACGGGACCAAGGACCTCCGCGCCCTGGCCAAGGCCGGGACGACCACCGTCCACCTGCTCCCGGTCGCGGACATGGCCTCCCGGTCGGTCAACGAGATCAAGTCCACCTGGACGACCCCGGCCTGCGATCTCGCCTCCCTGCCTGCGGACTCCGAGCAGCAGCAGGCATGCGTCACCGCCGCCGCGGGCAGCGACGGCTACAACTGGGGTTACGACCCGCAGCACTACACGACCCCCGAGGGCTCCTACACGACCGACGCCGAGGGCACCGCTCGCACACTGCAGTTCCGGCAGATGGTCGCGGCGCTGAACGGCGAGGGCCTGCGGGTCGTGATGGACGTCGTCTACAACCACACCGCCGACTCGGGCCAGACCGGGACCAACGACCTGGACCGGATCGTGCCCGGCTACTACCACCGGCTCGACGCCACCGGCGCGGTCACGACCTCGACCTGCTGCGCGGACACCGCCAGCGAACACCTGATGATGGGCAAGCTGCTCGTCGACTCGGTCATCACCTGGGCGACGCAGTACCAGGTCGACGGCTTCCGATTCGACCTGATGGGCTTCCATCCCAAGGCCGTGATGGAGCAGCTGCGTACCCGACTCGACGGTCTGACCGTGACGCGGAACGGGGTCGACGGCAAGGCCGTCTATCTGTACGGCGAGGGCTGGAACTTCGGCACCGTCGCCAACGACGCCCTGTTCGTCCAGGCCACCCAGGCGAACATGGCCGGCACCGGAATCGGCACGTTCAACGACCGGATCCGGGACGCCGTCCGTGGCGGCGCCTTCAACGACACGGATCCGCGGACCCAGGGCTTCGCCTCGGGCCTGTTCATCGACCCCAACGGCGACACCGTCAACGGTGACCCCGCCACCCAGAAGGCGAAGCTGCTGCTGGAGCAGGACCAGATCAAGGTCGGCCTGGTCGGCAACCTGCGGGACTACCGCTTCACCGACCGCACCGGGTCTACCGTCACGGGCGCCCAGGTCGACTACAACGGCCAACCCACCGGGTACACCGCGCAGCCGCAGGAGTCGGTGAACTACGTCGACGCCCACGACAACGAGACGCTGTACGACCTGTTGACCTACAAGCTGCCGGTGGCCACCTCGATGGCCGACCGCATCCGCATGCAGACGCTCGCCCTGTCGACGACCGCGCTGTCCCAGGGGGTCTCGTTCTGGCAGGCGGGATCGGAGGCGCTGCGGAGCAAGTCCTTCGACTCCAACAGCTACGACTCCGGTGACTGGTTCAACGCACTCGACCCGTCACTGCACAGCAACGGCTTCGGCAAGGGCCTCCCACCGGCCGCCGACAACCAGGCGAAGTGGCAGTACATGAAGCCGCTGCTGGCCGACCCGGCCCTGAAGCCGACGCACACCGACCTGCTCACCGCCGCCGACCGGTCGATGACGCTGCTGAGGATCCGGGCCACCAATCCGCTGTTGCACCTGGGTTCGGCGAACCTGATCCAGCAGAAGGTCAGCTTCCCCGACAGTGGGCCGACCGGCACCCCCGGCGTCATCGTCGAACGCATCGACGACACCGTCGGGGCGGACGCCGACCCGGGCCGCAAGGGACTACTCATCGTCTTCAACGCCGGTCCGAAGGTGACCACCCAGACCGTCGCCGCGACGAGGGGACAGGCGTGGAGGCTCAACCCGGTGCAGGCGTCCGGAGCCGACCGCGTCGTCAAGGCGTCGTCGTACAACCGGACCACCGGCGCCTTCAGTGTCCCCGCCCGCACGGTCGCCGTCTTCGAGCAGCACTGATCGGCGCGGCCACCGGCGGCGGCCTCAGCCCGCCCTCGACCACGCCGGCCGGCGGGAGACCGTCGGCCGGGCCGAGGCCGGCATGCCGGCGTCCATCCCCGGTAGCTGCGAGAGCCAGGCGAACGCGTGCGGGAGGATCGCCGCCCAGTTGGTGGGGTTGTGTCCGCCGTGGGACAGATAGATGGTGTCCGCCGTCGCCGGTGGCCTGACTGCCGCCGCGAAGGCGACCGTCGAGGCGTAGGTCCCGTCGGTTTCCTCCCGGGACGCCGTCAGTAGATAGTGCACGCGCGCCACCGGCAGGTTGGTCATCCGCCACAACGGCGACGCCTCCAGCTGGCGTCGCGGGTCCCCGCCATAGATGACCGGCGCCCCCAGCGCCAGCTCGCTCGTGTCGTAGCCCCCAGAGATGCCGAGTGCCGCGGTGAACGTCCCCGGGTGTCGCTGCGCCAGGTAGGCGCCGCAGTACCCACCCTCGGAGTACCCGCCGACCGCCCATCCCGCGGCGTCCGTGCGGACCCGCAGCGTCGCCTTCGCCACCGCCGGGACGTCGACCCCGAGCAGGGTGTCCACGGCCGGTCCGTTGACAACGTTGTAGCAGGCGGTGTCCAACCGCCCCGCGACGTTCACGTTCGGGATGACCAGGACGAAGGGCACCGAGGTGTGCGCAGCCACCCCGGCCCGCAGGACCGCGTCGACCCGCAGTCGGTTCGTCCAGGCGGCCGGCGTCCCCGGGTGACCGGCGAGCAGTTCCGCCACGGGGAAACGAACCGCCGCGTAGGCTGGCTGGAAGTACTGCGGCGGCAGGTAGATGGAAATGGAGTCGCGGACGTCGGAGACCGGTCCGTGCAGCCCGGTGCGGACCAGCACCCCGTCGACCGCCCGCCGGGGCGTCGCCCTCACCGCCCGGTCGATCGCGGTGGCCAGCGCACCGTGGGTCACCCGCCGCTGCACCGCCTGCTGCGCGACCGTGGGATGGCCACCCGGAACCGGGGTCGGCTGCTGGCCCAACAGGTCCGCCCAGCTGGCGTAGAGCGCGAGCTGACCGTTGACCAGCAGGAACACCAGGCTGACCGCCCCGATCTGGGCCGTGAGGACCAGCAGCAGTCGCTGTGCCGAGCGGATCAGGCGCCGGCCCGGCAGCCGGTCCTTGATGACCAGCACGAGCAGCGGAACGACGAACAGCGCACCGGCGACGACGAGGACGGTACGACCGGTCAGCGATGGCACGTCCGGACCAACGACCGGGCGGTCGGCGATGTTCGCCCCGCTCCCGCGGCCGCTGAATCGAACACCGCGGACCGCAGTGCGGATCGCCGGGCTCGTCGGGACTGACGCGGGCGGGTCAGTTGCGCAGCAGGCGGGCCGCCAGGGCCGTCGCGAAGCTCGGGGCGAGCGGCAGGCGGGGGACGAGTGTTGCCTGCAGCGCGTGGTAGACGTCCGGCTTGCCCTGCCAGACCGTGGCCGACGGCCGCAGGTCCGGGCTCAGCTCGTGCCACCACGACCCGCCCTCGCGGTCGAGGAAGTGAGCCGCGGCGTGGTCCCACCATCGGCGGTAGCACTGCTCGTAGCGGTCCTCGCCGGTGACCTCGTGCAGCGCCGCCGCCGCGCCGATCGCCTCGGCCAGGACCCAGTGCATCCGCTCACGCACCACCGGGCGCCCGTCGAAGTCGACGGTGTAGACGAAGCCGTCGGCGCCGTCGACCGCCCAGCCGTCGGCGACGGCGGTGTCGAACAGCGTCTGCGCGTCGGGCAGCGCCCAGTTCGGGGCCCGGTCGCCGAGCGCGGCTCGCAGGTGCAGGGTCAGCCGGGCCCACTCCATCAGGTGCCCGACCGTCACCCCGTACGGACGGAACTGGTGCCCGCGGTCGTCGGTGTTGTAGTCGCGCAGCTGCCGCCACTGCGGGTCGTGATGCTCCACCAGACGCCAACCGTCGCCGGCCGCGGAGCGGTGCACTGCGTGCTCGACCACGCGGGCGGCCCGGTCCAGCCACACCTTGTCCCCGGTCACGTCGGCGGCGGCCATCATTGCCTCGACGCCGTGCATGTTGGCGTTCATCCCGCGGTAGGCCTCGAGCTCGGTCCAGCCGGCGTCCCAGCTCTCGGCCAGCATCCCCTCGTCCTCGCGCCAGAACCGGCGTTCCAGCACGCCCAGGGCCTCGGTGAGCAGCGCCCTCGCCCCGCCGCGGCCGGCGGCCGCTGCGCTCGACGCGGCGAGGACCACGAAGGCGTGTTCGTAGGCCTGCTTGCGATCCTGCACCGGGCCGTCCGTGCCGACGGCGCCGAACCAGCCGCCGTGCGCGTCGTCGTGCAGCCGGCCGGTGAGCGCAGCCAGCCCGGCGTCGGCGAGTGGACCGGCACCGGGACGGCCCATCAGCGCGGCGAGGCTGTAGACGTGGGTCATCCGCGCGGTCGAGTAGGTCTCCACCGGGTGCGCGAGATCGGGCACCCCGTGCTCGTCCAGGTAGGCGAAACCGCCGGCCGGGTGCAGCGACCCCTCGGCGAACGACAGCAGCCGGTCGCTCTCACCGGCCAGCCAGCGCAGGTGCGACCCGAGGGTCCGCCACGATCCACTCGTCCCGGTCATGGGGCGCCTCCTGGTTGGTCGACCGGGCAGGGTAGGTGCGCCGCCCGCGTCGGGCAGGGTAGGTGTACAGCCCGCGTCGGGCAGGGTAGGTGCACAGCCCGCGTCGGGCAGGGTAGGTGCACAGCCCGCCGCCCTGCACCGGGTCGGCGGGCCCCTACGGTTCCGGCGTGACCGCAGCCACTGGAACCCGCCCGGCGGTGGGTCCGACCCCGGCCGCATCGGTGGGGATGGTGCTCACCGGCATCGTCTCGGTCCAGGTGGGCGGGGCGTTCGCGGCGACCCTGTTCGATCGGGTCGGACCGGCCGGTGCGGTGGTGCTCCGGCTGGTGTTCGCCGCCGCGGTGATGCTGGTGTGGGTCCGGCCGCGGCCGCGGACCTGGTCTCGCGGCGACGTCCGGGTGGTGCTCGGTTTCGGCGTGGCCCTCGGGGTGATGAACCTGACGTTCTACGAGGCGCTCGACCGACTGCCACTGGGTGCGGCGGTGACGCTGGAGGTGCTGGGCCCGCTGACCGTCGCGGTCGCCACCGGTCGGCGATGGCGCGACGGGCTGTGGGCGGTGCTCGCGTTCACCGGTGTCCTGGTCCTCGGCGGGGGCGACCTGGGGCTGGACCCGGTCGGCGTGGCCTTCGCCCTCGCCGCAGGGGTCTGCTGGGGCGCCTACATCCTCGCGTCGGCCGCGTCCGGGCGGCGGTTCGCGGGTCAGCAGGGGCTGGTCGGTGCGATGGTCGTCGCCGCCGTCCTGGTGTGCCCGTTCGGAACCCCGCAACTGGCCGCCGGGAGCCTGGACGCGTCGGTCCTGCTGGCCGGTCTGGGCATCGCGCTCGCGTCGTCGGTGATCCCGTACTCCCTGGAGCTGGCGGCGCTGCGACGACTGCCCCCGGCCGTGTTCGGCGTGCTGATGAGCCTGGAGCCGGCCGTCGCGGCATTGGCCGGACTGGTGGTCCTTGGCCAGCGGCTCACCGCGCTCGGCGTGCTGGCCATCGCCCTGGTCGTCGCCGCCAGCGCCGGAGCATCGCTCACCGGGCGGACCACCACCCCGGTCGCACCGGACTGAGCCGACTCGGCACGGTCACTCGGCACGGGCACTCGGCACGGGCACTCGGCACGGCCGGTCACTCGGCGCCGATGCTGAACCCGCTGTCGAGTTCGCCGGCGGAGTAGGACCGGAACGCGATGTGGGTGACCGTCGCCCGGACACCCGGCACCGTGGCGATGCCGCCGGTGACCACGTCGGCCAGGTCGTCGTGCGCGGCGACCCGGACCACCACGACGAGGTCGACGTCACCGGCGCAGGACCACACCTCCGCGACGCCGGCCGTGTCGGCGATTGCCTGGGCCGCGGAGGCGATCGCGGCCGGGTCGACGGAGATCAGGACGAAGGCGGTGATCACAGGCAGGAGTATCCAGGGCGGGCGGCGCGCCGGATACGCAGCGCCCACAGGACCAGCGGCAGCTGCAGCGGCAGCCGGGCGAGCGCGGCGACGCGGGCGCCGAGCGAACCACCCGCGGCGATGACGTCGACCGCCATCTGGACATTGGCCGGGAAGACCGCGACGAACAGTCCGGCGGCCGCGGCGCCACCGACCCGTCGTGTGCCCGGGACTGCGACGGCCACCGCGACGGCGAGCTCGGCGATCCCGGACGCCCATGTCCACCACCGGGCCGGCCCGGGCAGCGCGCGCGGGACGATCGCGTCGAACGTCGCGGGGCGCCCGAGGTGGGCCGCTCCGGAGGTGGCCAGCATCGCTGCCAGCAGTGGGGCGCGGGCCGTGGCAGACGTCATGGCACCATCCTGATCGCCCGGGCCGTCGTCGCGGGCCGGGCGCCAGTGTGCGGTCACCGGCTCGTCAGTGTGCGATCACCGCTCCGTAGTAGTGCTGTTCGAAGGTCGCGGTCGGGACCGTGACGGTCCGGTACGGCGACGCGGCACCGAACGACCAGGCGTCGAAGCGGACGCCGCCGGGCCCGTCGACGATGCGGGAGTCCAGGGCGAGCCAGTGGTAGGGGTACATCGCGAGCGAGTCGGTCGGCACCTGCGCGAACGCACGCGCGGAACCCGCGCCCAGCAGCAGGCCCGCGTTGACCAGGACGAGCACCGCGGTGTCCGGGGACGGCGCCAGGGACCGGGCGTGGTCCAGGCGCAGCTCGAAACGCGGACCCACCTCGTCCTGGACCTGCAACCAGCAGCCGGTCGCCTCCAGCCACTCGGTCATTGCCCCGGGCGTCGTGAGCGCCGAGATGTCGTCGGCCGGGTCGCCGCGGTAGTCGAAGACGGCATTCTCGGCGTCACGCAACGCGCTGAGCACCATCCAGTCGGTGCTCGGCGGGACAGCGCGGCCGAACTGCCGGCGGAGTGCGGCGTGGTCGGTGACCGGGAACGCGTCCGGATCGGGGTCGACGTCGTGGTCGCCGATCGCCGCCCGGCCGGTGTCGTGCAGCGCGAGGGTGAACTCCGCGAACGCGGCCGGGTCGCGACGGATCCACGTACGGGCGAACGCGGCCGGCCCCGAGAGGTTGAGGCCGCCCTGGCTGAGCGAGTCGGGATCGGCCAGCAGCTCACCCAGGCGGGTCTGCACCTGCGCCCGGCCCAACCCCGTCCACCCCCCGATGCCCCGGGCGCGTACCCCGGGTCGGCGCACCGCGTCCGGCACCGGATTGCCGGCATCCACCGGCACGGAACGGAGCGGCGACCGCGGGCCCGACCCGGCCGACCCGGACCTGGTGCGGCTGATGCCGGTGCTGCTGTCGACGGCCATCGTCAGGCTCCTGTTCGGCGCGGACATCGGGCACCGTGTCGGGCGCCCACCTGACCAGAGGCGCCAGCGGGAGACCTGATACACCGCGCGGCCTGGGATTCCGCGGCCCGGCACCCGCGGCCCGGCACCCCGCGGCCGGACATGTCGAGGCCTGCACACCCAAGTCACCGGGTCGGGGCAGGACTCAGAGCACCGTCCACGGGGTGACAACCGCACGGCCACCCGCGCCCGGACAGCGCAGGCGGGTCGGTCCGGCCGGCAGCCCGTCGAGCACGAAGCGGCCGAGCTCGTCCAGCTCCGCGGTCACCGGGTCGGCTGCGGCCGCCGCGGTCCCGCCCGCCAACGCCTCGGCGGAAACCGGCCCGGGGGTCCCCTCGGCGAAGCCGAGCAACCGCCGCCGCCCGCCGTCCGCGGTGACCTCGACGTCGAGGGTGACCCCACCGGCGGCAAAAGCCAGTTGCCGACGCCCGGACGGGCCGCGGACCCGTTTCGCAGTGTCGAGGGAGTCGGCCACCAGTTCGGCAAGGTCGGTGTCCAGCGATCGCAGGTCGAACGCCGCGCGCGCGGCCGCCAGCACCGGCGCCGGGACCGGGTCCGCCTCGGTGACCACCGACCGCAGGGCGATCAGCACCTCCTCCACATCCGCCTTCCCGTCCGTCGTCCGGTCCGCGTCACCGTTCGCGTGCCCGTTTCCGTTCTCCCTCGCGTGCCCGTTTCCGTTCTCCTTCCCGTGCCCGTTTCCGTTCTCCCTCGCGTGCCCGTTCGCGTCATCGCTCGCGTCACCGCTCGTCATCGACACCACCCCTCCCTCGGTGAGTCAGAGGGAACTGGGTGTCCGCTGATACCGCCGCCGGCCCACGCACCGGATCGGTCGGCCGGGTCCGCGCCGGACTGGTCGGTCAGGGCGGTCCGGAGCCGGCGCAGGCAGCGGCCGCGGGTGGGCCCGATACTCCCGACGGGCATGTCGAACGCGGCCGCCACCTGCTCGTAGCTCGGCGGGGGGTCCGCGGCGAGGACCCGCAACAGCCGCCGGCAACGGTCGGGCATCGTCGCGAACGCCGCCCACAGCTGCGCGTCGCGCTCGGTCCGCAGCAGCCCGGCGTCCAGCGGTTCCGCGACCGGGTCGACCGTGTCCAGCTCGGCGCCGTCGGTAGGCAGGGTGCGCCCGGTCTGCCGCAGGACGGCCAGGCACTCCCGGCGGGCGGTGGTGGTCAGCCAGCTGCCGACCCGCTCCGGTTCGCGGACGGAGCCGAGGTGCTCCACCAGCCGCAGCCAGCTCGTCTGCACGACGTCGGCGGCAGCAGCCGCGTCCAGCCGGAAGCCGCGGGCGACCGCCCACAGCGTCGGGCTGTGCCGGGCGACCAGGTGATCCCAGCTGGCGCGGTCGCCGTCCCGCGCGCCGTGGACCAGGCGGGCGTCGAGCTCGCGGGCCTCGACCGTCGCGGGGTCCGACCCCGCGGGAACGGGATCGGCCAGCCCGGGACGGTCGCCGGCCGTGGAGCTCACAGCCGGGCGGCGGGACCGACCCCGGGGATCGCGTCGGCCATCGCCTGCTCCAGCAGGTCGTGCAACGCACGGGGCGCCTTGACGCCGGTCCGGGTCATCCGCGCCGCGACCATGCCGGCGACCAGGGGTGCCGCGAACGACGTCCCGCTCCACCGGGCCAGGCCGGTGAACTCGCGTAGCTGACCGGCCGGCGACTTCGGCTCGGTGGTGAGGTAGGTGCCGGTCGGGAATGCGTTGACGTGGTCGTCCCCGACGGCGGACACGTCCACCCAGGGGCCGGCGTTGGTGTAGTCGGCCGCGGCCGAACCGTCGGCGGTCAGCGCACCGACCGCGACCGCCCACGGCGATGCCGCCGGCCAGTACGGCCGGACGCTGGCGTCGTTGCCGGCGGCTGCGAGCAGCACCGTCCCCTTGTGGGCGCGCAGCCGCTGGGCGAACACCTCGAAGGCCAGCAGCGGCAGGTTGCCGCGCGTCGTCGCCCCCGCCTGCAGGCTGATGATGTCCGGCGTCCACGCCAGTGCCTCGTCCAGCTGCCGGACCACGTCGGACTCGAACCAGGCGCCGGCGGTGTGGACGACACCCTCGACCCGCAGCGTGCACGCCGGCGCAACCGAGCGCACGACACCGGCCGCGAAGGTCCCGTGGCCGGCGTAGGAGCGGATCCGGCCCTCGGCGTCGTACACGTCCTCCTCGTCACCGGTGACACCGGCCAGCCACGCGTGCTGCTCCGCGGCGGGACTCCACCACCCGGTGTCCACCACGCTGACCCGCACGCCGGTGCCGGGCGTCGGCTGCGCCCGGGTCGCCTGCTGTCCCCCGGTTCCCTGCTGTCCCCCGACCCCCTGCCGGGCGGGCGACCGCGCGGGCAGCGGCCCGACCACACCGGCGACCGGGACCTCGGGTTCGTGCGCCGGGCAGAAGTCGCGCGGGGTCACCCACAGGACGTGGTCCGGGGTCGCGACGCCCCGACCGAAACTGCGGTCGGCGATGTCGAGCGCGTCCGCCACCCCGCGGGTCTGGCGCAGCCGGCGGAAGCCCGGCAGCCGGCGCGCCCGGGCCGCCCGGCCCCGCGCGCCGGCCGACGGGTCGTCGTCCTCCTCGTCGGCGAACCGCCCACCCAGCCGGGCCTGAACGCGGGCGGCGTCGGCGTCCCGGACCAGCACGACGTCGCGCCGGTGCAGGTGGTCGACCTGCCCCGTCGACTCCCAGTCCGGTGGCTCGACGCCGACGTCGGGCACGCTGTCGAGCACGTGGCGGACCTGGACCGACATGCGGGCCCGTCCGGCGTCCGCCGGGCCGGGCGGGGGGGTGCTGACCACGCGGGGCCTCCGAGGGCCGGAAGGAGATGATCGGGTGCCCCGGATTGTTCATCACCGCTCGGTGTCGGGCAAAGACGGTCGATGGCGATCACCGGAACCGGGGCTGCCGGATCCGGGGTTCCTGCTCCGGCTGGCCGCCGCCCGACCGCGGGCAGCCGTCGTCGAGGTGGGGCGGTACCTGGCCGCTCGGCCGCCGCCGGCCTGGGCGGCGGTCGCCAAGCAGGCCCTCGGGATCGCCCTACGTGATCTCGGCCGGCCGGACGAGGCGCTCGCCGCCCTGCGCTCGGCCGCCCGGCTCGCCGAGCTGTCCGGGGACGGCGACCTGTTGGCCGATGTCCGCGCGAGCCTGGCGGCCGCGTTGGTTCTCGCGGGGCGGACGCGGGCCGGTCTGCGCCAGTTCGACCTGGCTGTGGCCGGCGGCTCCGGTCTGGTACTGGCCCGGGTCCGGGTGCGCCTGGGCGCGACGCTGGACATGCTCGGCCGCCCGGCGGACGGCCTCGTCGAGCTGAATCGGGCCATCCGTGAGCTGCACCGCACCGGCGACCGCGTGTGGGAGGCCAGGGCCCTGCTCAACAGGTCGATGTGCGCGATCGCCGAGGGCTCGCCGGGGGCGGCGGTCCGCGCGGATGCCGACGCCCGGCGGGCCGGTGAGCTGTACGAGGCGGCCGGCTACCCGGTCGGCGCAGCGAAGGCGCGGCACAACCGGGGGGTCGCGGCTTACCTGGCCGGCTCCCTGCCGGTTGCGCTGGCACACCTGACTGCGGCCGACAGCCGCTACGCCGCGCTCGACGTGGACGTCCCCGAACTCGCCACCGACCGGTGCCAGGTCCTGCTGACGGCGGGCCTGGCCGTCGACGCGCTCGCCGAGGTCGACCGCGCCCTAGCCCGCCGCCCACTGCCGGGGTACCGGTTGGAACTGCTGCACGCCGGGGCGGTCGCGGCGTTAGCCGCCGGGGATCCGCGCGACGCTGTCGACCGGGCCCGGGCGACGGCCGCGGTGGCCCGGCGGCAACGGCATCGCCGGTGGTCCACCCGCGCGGCGGCGACCGCGGTCGCCGCCCGGGTCGCCGCCGGCGAGCACGGGCCGGGGATCGCCCGCGACGCGGCGGTCTCGGCCTCGCACGTCAGCCGCGACGATCCGCCCGGAGCACTGCTCGCGCTACTGCTCGCCGGTCGCGCCGCGCTGGACCCGGCGTGCCGGCCGCTGGTCCGATCCCGCGGTGCCGCCCAGTTGGCCCGGGTAGCCGCGGGGCGGCGACGGGGCACCGCTCTCGCCCGGTCGACGGCCTGGCTCGCCGAGGCCCTGCTGCGAGAGTCGTCAGGGAACTTCCGCGGCGTGCTCGTCGCCTGCGCGCGTGGTCTGGACGCGGTGGACGAGCACCTGGCGACGCTTGGCGCGGCGGAGCTGCGCGCGGCCGGGACGATGCACGGTGCCGAACTGGCGACAATCGCGCTGCGCGAAGCTGTCCGGTCCGGCGATGCCCGGACACTGCTCTGGTGGAGTGAGCGCTGGCGGGCCACGGCGCTGGCGGCGCCGCCGGTCCGGCCGCCGGACGACCCCCGGCTCGCGGCAGACCTGGGGAGCCTGCGGGACACGATCCGCAGACTGGAGGACGCTGTCGCCGCCGGCGAACCGATCGGAGCGCTCACGGCCGAGCGCACCCGCGTCGAGTCGGCGGTCCGCCGGCGGCGCCTCGAGGTCCAGGCCGGGTTGGAGGTCCAGGCCGGGTTGGACGTCCAGGACGGTCTGGACGTCCAGGGCGGTCTGGAGGTCCAGGGCCGTCTCAAGGTCCGGGAGGCACGGACCACAGTCGGACCGGGCGACCCGACCGCCGTGGTCGCCGCACTCGGCGAGGCCATCCTGATCGAGCTGGTCGAGGTCGACGGCACCCTGCACGCCGTCGTGGCCGGCAACGGACCGTTGCGCCGGTACACCGTCGGGCCGGTGCGGGCGGCCATGACCGAGGGGGAGTTCGCGGCCTTCGCACTCGCCCGGGCCGCGCACGGCCGGGTGCCGGACCTCGCCCGGACCGGGGAACGTCTGCAGCGAGCGCTCCTCGGCGATGATGTCCGGCTGCCGCCCGGGCGGCCGGTCGTCGTCGTCCCGCCGGGACGGCTTCTCACCGCGCCGTGGGCACTGCTCCCGGCTCTGGCGGGGATTGCGGTGTCGGTGGCGCCGTCCGGTGCTCTCTGGGCGCGGTCGCGCTCGGCGGCCGACCTCGGGGCCGCCGGACTCGGGCGTTCGGCAAGCGGGTGCTCTGGCCAGGAACGCCGGACGGTGCTCGTCGCCGGACCTGGCCTGCCCGGCTCGACAGCCGAGATCGGTGCTCTCGCCGTATTGCATCCGGCCGCGCAGCTGCTGACCGGTGACCGCGCGACGGCGGACTCGGTGCTGCGCGCGCTGGACGGCGCGTGGCTCGTGGACATCGCCGCCCACGGAACCTTCCGCGCCGACAACCCGCTGTTCAGCAGCCTGACGCTGGCCGACGGACCGCTGACCGTCCACGACCTGGACCGATTGAACCGGTCACCACACCGCGTCGTGCTCTCGGCGTGTGAGTCCGCCGACGGGGCGGCGGTTGGCGCCGACGAGCTTCTCGGCTTGACCGGAGCACTGCTCCGACTCGGGACATGGGGAGTGCTCGCGGCGACCGGGCCGGTCAACGACACCGCCACCGCCGGGGTCGTCGCCGCGGTGCACCGCTCGCTGCTCGCCGGTCACGGGCTGCCCGAGGCGCTGGCCGATGCCCGCGCGGACGCCGCCGGGAATGCGTTGGCGGCAGCCACCGCCGCGTCGTTCCTGGCCGTCGGCTGCTGATGAGCTGATGAGCTGTCACGGCGCGCGGCGGACTAGGGCTCGGCAGGTGGAGGTACCCGTAGACCGTCCATGACGACGTCGAGCAGACGGCCCGATCGCGGCCTCCACCCCGGTCCGGGGTCCAGCCGCCACAGGAAGCCCACCAGCAGCAGGATGTCGTAGGGGTCCAGGTCGGGACGGACGCTGCCGGCTTGCTGGCCGGCCTGCAGGAGCAGGGCGATGGCGCCCATCACCGGGGCGGCGTGCTCGTCCTCGCGCGTCGTGGCCAACACGTCCGCCAGTCCGTGTTTGAGCTGACCGGTGTCGGCCAGGCGGTCGCACCACAGACGCAGCGCGACGAGCGGCGGGTGCTGCTGGAGCAGCACGGAAGCCGCGTCGACGAGCAGCTGGACGTCCTGGTGATACACCGCGAGGACGAGGGCCTCGCGAGTCGGGAAGTGCCGGTACAGGGTGCCGGGCCCGACGCCGGCCCGCTTGGTGATCGCATTCAGCGATGCGTCGCCGGAGGCCGTGAGTGCCGCACGCGCCGCGTCGAGGATGCGCTCGCGGTTCTGTTGGGCATCGACCCGCAGGGGCGTGCCCCGGTGCTCGGTCATCAGAGTGTCCTCCGTCGCGCTCCGCGGCTCGGCCGATTCGAAGAGCGGAGAAGTCTCCGGTACGGTGTGGGAGTGGCCGGAGATGTCTCCGCTGCGCCCGTCCCAGGAGCCCATGGTCCACGTCGAGCGATGTGGTCGGCGCGATCGGGGAGCGGGTCGTCCACATCGCAAGGGAGGACAACATGTCGAACGTCGAAGGCAAGGTCGTCGTCATCACGGGCGCGAGCAGCGGGATCGGTGAGGCGACGGCGCTGCTGCTCGCCGAGCACGGGGCGACGGTGGTGCTCGGTGCACGTCGGTCCGATCGCCTCGAGGCGCTGGCGGATCGAGTCACGCAGGCAGGCGGCGCAGCCGCCTACGCGACCACGGACGTCACCCGGCGAGAGGACCTCGTCGCGCTCGTCGCCCTGGCGCGCGACCGGTTCGGAAAGCTCGACGTGCTCATCAACAACGCGGGCATCGGGCCGAACGCGCCGTTCGACGACCTGCGCGTCGAGGAGTGGACACAGATGATCGACATCAACGTCAAGGGTGTCCTGTACGGCATCGCGGCCGCACTGCCGGTCTTCCGCGAGCAGGGCGCAGGCCACGTCATCAATACCGCGTCCACCGCGGCCTTCCTCGTCAGGCCGAACATGGCCGTCTACGCCGCCACGAAGTCCGCGGTGCGCGCCATCTCCGAGGGCCTGCGCCAGGAGGCCGGCGACAAGCTCCGCGTAACGGTGGTCTGCCCCGGCTTCGTCCACACGGACTTCGTGAACGGCTCGGCGAACGAACAGATGCGCGCGCAGCTGTCCAAGGCCCGAGATGCCATGGCCATACCGCCCTCAGCCATCGCCGGCGCGATGCTGTACGCGATCGAGCAGCCGTCCAACGTCGACGTGGGCGAGATCGTCGTCCGCCCCACGGCGCAGGCCTGAGGCCAGTCCGTCGCAGCCGCGGCCCCTGCGGTAGGTAACCGGGCCACGAGCCGCGAGCCCCGCGCTCAGGCGACCCGGCCCAGCACCGCGGCATCACGCAGGCCGCGCCACACCAGCCCGGCCTCGGCGAAGCCGGCGTCGCGCAGCGCGCGGACATGCCAGTCGACGGGCAGCACGGACTCGGTGTGCGCCTCGTCGCGGCTGCGGAACCGCTCGTCGCGCTGCGCGGTCGGGCCGGCGAGAACCGGGTCGGCCCGGAGCTGATCCCACCACTGGGACCAGGTCGGAATGCCCCGGTGCGTCCGCAACGCAGCACCGCGGGCCTCATGCACCCGGTCGAGGCCGTCGGCCAGTGACGGCAGTCCCGCGTCCGGGATGGTCTCGGCGTTGAGCAGCACCCCACCCGGCCGCAGCAGCCCGGCGGCTTCCGCGTACACTCCGGCGATCCGGTCGGGGATGAGCCAGTGCAGCGCGGTCGCGGTGAGGACCGCGTCGATGCTGCCGGCGGGCTCAGCCAGCTGCCCGAGCCACCCCGGGTCGGCCAGATCGGCGGAGCAGACCCGCACCCGCCGGTCGCCCGCGAAGGTGCCGCGGGCGATGGTCAGCAACGCGGCGTCGATGTCCAGTACCACCGACGTCGACTCCGGGAAACGGGCCAGCAGGCGCCGGGTGATCGACCCCGTCCCACCGGCGAGGTCCACCACCCGCGGGGCGCTACCGCAGGCGGCTTCCACGGCGTCGAGCATCGCGGTGAACCGCTCTTCCCGGTCGGGCAGGTAGGCGCGCTGCTGGTCGTTCCACCGTCGCTGCCACTCGGTCCAGTCCATGTCGTCGCCCCGCCGTCGAAGTAAGTCGAAGTAATGAGCACACTGCTGTGCCCTGGAACGTCGCCGCAACCCGCGACGAGCTCAGTGCGCGTGCCGCTGCAGAGCCGCCCGCAGCTGGACCCGGTCGTCGAAGGTGCGGCTGGTCCCGTTGCCGAACTGGGTCGGGTCGTGGCCGCGACCGCTGACCACCATCACGTCGCCGGGCCGGGCCAGCGACACCGCGAGGTCGAACGCTGCGGCTCGGTCCGGCTCCACCAGGACCTGCGCACGGCCACCGGCCCGGGCCCCGGCGACGGTTGTGTTCCGCAACGCGGCGGGGTCCTCCGAGTGCGGGCTCTCGTCGGTCACCACCACCACGTCGGCAACCGACCCGGCGTTGCGACCGAGCGGCTCCCGCTTACCGGGGTCGCGATCACCGGTGGCGCCCATCACCACGATGAGTCGTCCACTGCCCAACGAGCGCAGGAACGGGTACACCCGCGCCTGCCCGGACTCGTTGTGGACGTAGTCGACGAACGCGGTGAACGACTGTCCGATGTCCACGCGTTCCAACCGTCCCGGCACCCCGGACAGCGACTCGACGCCGCGGACCGCCGCCTGGACGTCGGTCCCGGTGGACACCAGCGCAGCGATCGCGCCGGTCGCGTTGTCCGCCTGGTGCGCGCCGAGCAGGCCCAGCCGGACGGGCACGTCGACACCCGGCCCGGTCAACCGGAAGGACGTCCCCGCCGCCGTCGCCTGCACGTCGCGGGCGGTCCAGTCGGCCAGCTCCGGTGCGCCCGCCCCGGCGAAGGTGACGACCGGCACCTGCGCCTCCGCGGCCAGCCGTCGCCCCCACCGGTCGTCCAGACCGATGACCGCCGGGCCACACCGGTCGCTCCCGAACAGTCGCGCCTTGGCCGCGTAGTACCCGGCCATGTCGGTGTGCATGTACAGGTGGCACGACCCAGGTTGGTGAACACAGCGGCCCGGAACATGGTGCCGTCGACCCGGTTCAGCTCGAGTCCGTGACTGGATACCTCGACTGCGGCCGCGCTGACCCCCTGACCGGCGAAGACGGCGAGCAGCCGCTGGAGTTCGGCTGCCTCCGGCGTCGTCCGGACCGCCGGACGGCTCCCTCCCGGGCCGCGGACCGCCACTCCGCTGACCAGTCCCGTCCGATGCCCGTCCGCCGCCAGCCCCGCCTCGAGCAGGTACGCGGTGCTCGTCTTGCCGTTCGTCCCGGTGACCCCGAACACGTCCATCGCCGACGACGGCTCGCCGTGCAGCCACGACGCCAGTGGCCCGATACGGCGGCGCAGGTCCGTCACGTCAACGGTGGGCAGGCCAGCCCCCGGCGGCACCAGACCCGACTCGGATGGTTCGACCAGCGCGGCCACCGCACCCGCGGCCGCCGCCTGCGCGGTGAACCGGGCACCGTGCCAGCTCGCGCCGGCGAGCGCGACATAGAGGTCGCCCGGGACGACGGTCCGCGAGTCCTGGCTGATCCCGGTGACCACCGGCCCGGCGGCCGCGTCCACAACGCCGGCGGGCAGCCGTGCCCCGACCCGCGACGCGATCTCGGCCAGCCTCCGAGGAGGTCGGGCGGTCGCATGCCACGATCCGGCCGAGGTCGGACCCGGCTGCCACGGTCCGGCCGAGGTCGGACCCGGCTGCCACGGTCCGGCCGAGGTCGGACCCGGCTGCCACGATCCGGCCGAGGTCGGACCCGGCTGCCACGATCCGGCCGGGGCCGGAGCCGCATGCCGAGCACCAGCCCCGCGGCTGTCGGTCACGCGGCTCCCCCCACCGTCGATCACAGCCACCGGACGTCGAGCCTAGGTGGGTGCGCCCCGACGGGCATAGCGTGCAGGACATGGATTACAGACCACTCGGCAACACCGGCGTCCAGGTCAGCCCACTGTGCCTGGGGGCGATGATGTTCGGCGCCTGGGGCAACCAGGATCATGACGACTCCGTCCGGATCATCCACCGCGCGCTGGATGCCGGCATCAACTTCGTCGACACCGCGGACGTCTACAGCGGCGGCGAGTCCGAGCAGATCGTCGGCAAGGCCCTGGCCGGCGGACGGCGCGACGATGTCGTGCTGGCGACGAAGGTGCACGGCGGGATGGGCAAGGATCCCAACGAGCAGGGCAATTCCCGGCGCTGGGTCACCACCGAGGTGGAGGACAGCCTGCGCCGGCTGCAGACCGACCACATCGACCTGTACCAGATACACCGGCCATCGCCGGAGACGGACATCGACGACACCCTGGGCGTCCTGTCCGACCTGCAGCACGCCGGGAAGATCCGTTACTTCGGCTGCTCGACCTTCCCCGCGTACGAGCTCGTCCAGGCGCGGTGGACCGCCGAGCGGCGTGGGCGGGAGTTCTTCCGTACCGAGCAGCCGCCGTACTCGATGCTCGTGCGCGGCATCGAGAAGGACCTGCTGCCGGTGTGCCAGCAGTACGGGATGGGCGTGATTCCGTGGAGCCCGCTGGCGGGTGGGTGGCTGTCCGGCAAGTTCGGCACCGGCAAGGAGAACGCCAGTCGCCGTTCGGACCGGCTTCCCAGCCGGTACGACATGTCCGACCCGGCCAACCAGCGCAAGCTCGCCGCTGTCGACGCCCTCACCGAGCTTGCCGAGAGCATCGATCTGTCCCTGGTCGAGATGGCGGTCGCCTTCACCCTGGCCCACCCGGCGGTGACGTCGCCGATCATCGGGCCGCGGACGATGGAGCAGTTGGAGTCTCAGCTGCAGGTCCCGGACATCACGTTGGACACCGCGACCCTGGACCGGATCGACGAGATCGTCCCGCCGGGGACGAACATGTCCGACGCCGACGCCGGCTACGCACCGCCCGCCATGTCCGACGCCGCCTTGCGCCGCCGCTGACGGCCCGCATGGCCTTCGGGCCGCTGGTCCTCGTGTCGGCCCGCGTGCACAACGAGCGCGTCCACCGCCATGCCGACGGCGCGTCGGTCGGAGTCCAGACCGTGCGGTGACGGTCCTGTCCACCGGGGCGAGGTCCCGGACGGCCGGACCTGCCGACGTTGCTACCGCGTATCACTCAACTGGTCTCGCCTGGGTGCGTGCCGGCCGCGGCGAGTCGACGATCGTCGACCCGCACCGGCGGCCTCGGACGTCAGCCGAATACGCACCCGGGCGCCCCGAGACCGGGAGCCGGACCATGGTCCGGACGGCGTACCGTCTTTCGGGGCGTCAGCGTGTGCGGCCGGTCGACGGTCCGCGATGATCCGACCGCCCGAAATAATCCGACCGCGTGAAGGAGCACCGATGCCCGCCCCGAACCTGTCGAACCCGGCCCTGGGCCGCCGCACGTTGATCAGAGGCGGTCTCGGCGCCGCCAGCCTGTCCCGCAGCCAGGGCAGGAACCGGGCCACCGTGGACCGCGACACAGCCCCGGTCGGCCAGCAGGGCCCACCCGGTCCGCGCGGTGCATGTTCCCCAGCCGGTGTGGGTCGCCAGGATCGCGGCCAGACACACCCGGCGGTCCGCCGCATCAGCCCGGAAGTCGGCCAGGGCCGCTTCCCGGACCGCCGCGGTCCAGGCGCGTAGGTCCCGGGCCGGGCGGTGCCCGGCCGGCACCGCCCGCAGAACTCGCAACGGGGTCAGCTGCGACCGGTACGCGGCCGGGCCCTGCCCACGCCGACACGGCGGGGACCAGGCCCCCGCCCTGCGGCGGCGGGCACGACCCGCGGTCGCAGCCCGCACCCGAGCCCCAGCAGCACTCAGTGCTGTGACGGTGCTCGGGACGGTAACGGCGCTGGTCAGACGGCGGGTGGCCGCCGGGGCGGTCACTGCCGCAGGCGGCGCCGGCCACGCGCTGAGAGGGGGGACGGGTCACCGGACTCACGGCAAGCCGACGAAGCGGCGCACCATCCGTGCCCGCCCCGACGGGGCGAGGTAATATCTCCTCCTGCAAGGTTTCGAAGCCCTGCACCCTGTCGACGGCGGCCAAACCATGACTTGGGGTGTGGGGCTTCGTGCTGTCCGGGCACCGGTCGGGGCCTGGTGGGGCTATGACGCCAGCAGGTGCTCCTGGTCGCCGTCGAGCTGGTCGTGACGTGGCTTGATCACTAGCTCCCGGTCGAACGACACCGCGATCGCGTTGGCGATCACGTCGCTGAACGAGAGTCCCTGTGCAGCTGCTCGTCCGCGAACGAGCGCCTCGAGCTCACGGGGCACGCGAGTTGTGACCGACCAACTGGTCCCACGGGGGTTCGGCTTCTGACCGGACCCGCCAGGTCTCGTTCCCACGCGCGCCATGACGCCGATCATGGCCGTGAAGCGCTTCACGGCACCTCACCGCCACTGCGGCCTTCCCACTGGCGGCTGCCGGCGCCGTCGCGCTGGTCTACCTGCCCGCCTACCTGTTCCCTGGTGTCCCGGACGTCCGGGCTGCGTTCCGCCTGGCCTACCTCACTGGTGCGCCCGCGTGGGTCCTGGTACGCCGCAGGCACCGCACACCCCTGCCCACGCCAGCATCCGAGCACCCGGCTGGAGTGGCGGTGGGCGCATGAGAGCACCGATCCGACCGTTACCCGGCCGCTGGCCCGCCGCCTTCGTGCCGTTCCTCGCCGAGCGGGAGGACGCGACGATCATCAACACCAGCTCGGTCTGGCGTTCGTCCCGCTGGCGATGACGCCGACCTACTGCGCGACAAAGGCCGCCGTCCACTCCCTGAGCCAGAGTCAGCGGATCCAGTTCGCCGCGCACGGTATCGAGGTCATCGAGCTGATCCCGCCGGCGGTGCAGACCGACCTGATAGGCCAGATGAACAGCGAGCGCGCGATGCCGCTGGAGGACTACCTCGACGAGGTGATGACGATCCTGGCCGTGGCGCCGCCGGTCACGGAGGTCGCGGTCGAGCGGGTCGGCTTTCAGCGTGACGCCCTCGCGCAGGGCCGGTACAACGCGGCGGTGAAGACCATCAACTCCGCTTGAGGGTCGCGCAGCGCCTGCGGTGCCTGCTGAGGGGCGGCGCTCTCCGGCGCCCCTGGGCCCAGGTCGGGCTCGCGATCGGCGCCTCGATCGCGCCCGGTACCGACTCGCCTATCTTCCTGACGAACGCCGGCGTACGCCGGTGAGAGCACTTGTCAGGACAGCCTGTTGTCTAACCTTGGCGGCGTCAGGCCGGTAGTCCGCGAAGTCTCAGTGGCTGATCTTTCCGGGAGTTGTCCAGCGCAGCGGCAACCTGGATGCCGTCATGGCCAACGCGGGGGCGTAGCCGCCACCCCGGTGGCGGGGTCGGCGACCGCAGACACGTCGCTGGCGGTCCGACTGCCTGAGCAGGCTTTGGAGACGGACCTCGGCTGATGCGGGACGCGACCGGATTGCGCTCCGCGGTCGGTCAGTCCGCGGCGACGCCGCTCGGCCACCCGATCGGCACGACGGGTGACCCCAGCCCGGCCAAGGTCGGTGGGTCCCCCTTCTAGCCAAGCCCGTCAGCGGCATCGCTTTGCGAGCTACCGGAGATGGCCCGTACCTGTCCTGCCCGGACTTCGGGCCTACCGGTCCCTCCTACCGGACAGGCGACCACCAGCCGGCCGACCTCGGCGTCCAACACCGACCTCGCGCACCCCCCCAGCCCGCTGTCGGTGACGAGTACGTCGATCCGGTCCAGGGTCGCGACGGTGCTAAGCCCGACGACACCCCACTTGGTGCTGTCCGCGACGACCACGAGCCGACGGGCGGACGCGACCAGCGCTCGGTCGGTCTCGGCCTCGGCGAGGTTGGGCGTGGTCAGTCCGGCATCCTGGTCGATGCCGTGGACCCCCAGGAAGAGCCAGTCGGTGTGCAGCGCCCGCAACGCCACCGCCGCGAGAGGCCCGACGAGAGCGTCGGACGGCGTCCCCACCCCGCCGGTCAGCACGACCGTGAGGTCTGCGCGTCCGGTGTCGTGCAGCAGTTGGTAGGCTGGGACGGAGTTGGTGACCACAGTGAGGTCCGGTACGGAGCAGAGCTCGCGGGCCAACGCGTAGGTGGTCGTCCCGGCTGACAATGCGACAGCGGAACCGGGTTCGACCAGCGCGACCGCGGCTCGGGCGATTGCCAGCTTTTCCGCGCGATGTAGAGCCGACTTCGCGGTAAACCCGGGTTCGTAGGTGCTGGCGGCTATGACCCCGGTGGCTCCGCCGTGCACCCGGGAGACCAAACCGCGGGTCGCGAGCGCCTCGAGGTCCCGGCGGACGGTCATGTCTGACACCCCGAGCAGATCGATCAGCGCGGAGACGCGTACGGCGCCCTCCGAGCGGACGACGTCGAGGATGCGTTCGTGGCGTTGGCGCGCGAACATCACTGATTCCTCTCTAGTCGGCCGACGGCCCGTGGGCTTCTGGGACGACAACGGGCCCGGCATGACGATGAAGATGTCCCAGCCCTGGGGGCAAGTCAACACATCTGCACACCGGCGGCCCTCGACCGGTCGCCCTGGCTGTGACGTGCAACGTCGAGCGTCAACCAGCGCCGCGCAAGGGCTTGACACCAAGGGGTACAGGCCGGAGAGTGGCAGCGGTCCGATCGATCACGTGTGTTCGTGTCTGGTTTCGTAACGGCGCAGACACGGTGGCCGTCTGACCACCCACCCGCTTGCCCGAACTCCGCCGGCTGCAGCCGTCGACGTCCCGCCATGGAGGAGTTGTGTCCCACCCCATTCCCGGGGACGAGCCCAGCGCTCGCCCCACCCCCACCGCTGCACTGGCCACTGCCTTGAGCCGCCGCTCAATGTTCCGCGGCGCGATCGGTGCCGCGGCCCTCGTGGGCCTGCCGGGCCTGCTGGCGGCGTGCGGCTCGAGCTCGGGCTCCGGCTCAGGTTCAGCCGACGCCAGCAAGGCCACCGGCGAGGTCACCGTCGGCTCTAGCAACTCTGACGCGGTACCGAAGAAGGCGTTCGCCGACATCATCGGGGCCTATCAGAAGCAGAGCGGTGGCGTGACCGCGAAGGTCAACACGGTCGACCACAACTCGTTCCAGGAGAACATCAACAACTACCTCCAGGGCCAGCCGGACGACGTGTTCACCTGGTTCTCCGGCTTTCGGATGCGCTTCTTCGCCGACCAAGGCCTCACCGGCGACATCACCGATGTCTGGTCCAACATCACCGGGATGACGGACGCGCTCAAGATGGCGTCCACGTCGACCGACGGCAAGCAGTACTTCGTCCCCTTCACCACCTACCCGTGGGCGGTCTACTACCGCCCGAGCGTCTTCAAGGCCAACGGGTACCAGGTCCCGAAGACGATGACGGAGTTCTACACGCTGGCCGCGCAGATGAAGAAGGACAACCTCGTCCCGATCGCATTCGCGGACAAGGACGGATGGCCCGCTATGGGCACCTTCGACCAGCTGAACCTACGGATCAACGGGTACCAGTACCACGTCGACCTCATGGCCGGCAAAGGATCGTGGACCGACCAGAAGGTCAAGACCGTTTTCGATGAGTGGCGCAAGATGCTCGAGTTCTCCCAGTCCGGTTCGCTGGGTCGGACCTGGCAAGAGGCAGCGCAGTCTCTGCAGAAGAAGCAGGCCGGAATGTATGTTCTGGGCATGTTCGTCGGCCAGCAGTTCACCGCCGGCGCCGACCGCGACGACCTCGATTTCTTCGCGTTCCCCGAGATCGACCCGGCCATCGGTGCCGACGCGATCGAGGCCCCGATCGACGGTTACATGATGGCGAAGAAGCCGAAGAACGAGGCCGGCGCCAAGAACCTCCTGACCTACCTGTCCACCGCGGCCGCACAGCAGGTGTCCGTCGCGTCCGACACGACGGTCATCGCAACCTCGAGCAAGGCAGACGCCTCGGGCTACACGGCGCTGCAGAAGAAGGCCGTCACCTTCATCGCAGGAGCGAAGCAGATCTCGCAGTTCCTCGACCGGGACACCCGCCCGGACTTCGCTTCAACCGTGATCACTCCGGCGTTGCAGACCTTCATCGGCAAGCCGACAGACGTGGACGGCCTTGTGAACAGCATCGAGAAGCAGAAGAAGACGATCTTCACATGAGCAGGTCACCGGCACGGGGAGGGGAGCCGCGATGACCGAGACCGCCGTGGGGCTCACCCCGCCAGCAGCCCCAAGACGCCGCGGGCGGGAGGTGGCCCGACGTCCCGGCCGCCCCCGCTCGCTGCGCGGGGCCGACCGGATCACCGTCGTCCTGATGGTCACCATCCCCACCCTCGTCGTTTTCGGATTCATCTGGCTACCGGCGCTGTCCTCGGTCGTCCTGTCGGCCACGAAGTGGAACGGCGTCGGGTCCATCACCGCGAACGACTTCATCGGGAAGACCAACTACGTCAACATCACCACCAACTACCCGCCGTTCTGGCCGGCGCTAGAACACAACCTAATCTGGCTCGCGGTCATGTTCCTGATCGCGACCCCCGTCGGAATGTTTCTCGCGGTCCTGCTCGACAAGAGCATCCGGGGCACCCGCGCCTACCAGATCGCGCTGTACATGCCGGTCGTGCTCTCCCTGGCACTGATCGGCTTCATCTGGCAGCTGATCTTCTCCCAGGACCAGGGACTGCTGAACGCGGTCACCGGGAGCAAGATCGACTGGTTCGGTGACCAGCACTACAACCTCTGGGCCGCCCTGGTCGCAACGTCCTGGCGCCAGGTGGGCTACATCATGCTGCTCTACCTGGCCGGGCTGAAGGCCGTGGACGGGTCACTCCGGGAGGCCGCCGCGATCGACGGAGCATCGGAACCGAAAGCCTTCTTCCAGGTAATCTTCCCGGTGCTGCGGCCCATCAACATCATCATCCTGGTGGTGACGTTCATCGAGTCCCTGCGGGCGTTCGACCTCGTCTGGATCATCAACAAGGGGACGAACGGACTGGAGCTCATCTCGACACTGGTCACGTCGAACGTGGTCGGCGAGGCGAGCCGGATCGGCTTCGGGTCGGCGCTGGCGTCGGTCATGCTGCTCATCAGTTCGGTGTTCATCGTCATCTACCTGCGGGTCGTCATGAAGGGAGACCGGTGACCGCCATCCAGGAACGATCCGCCCGAATCCTCTCTGGGGCCGCCGTCGCCCGCCCGGCGACCCGTCGTAATACGCCGGCCCCTCGGGTCGTGCTGCACGCCTTTCTCGTCGTCATGTCGGTGCTATGGGTTTTTCCGATTCTGTGGGCCTTGTACAACAGCTTCCGCGACTACAGCTACACGTCCGCCCACGGGTACGCCTCCATTGGCGGCTTCACGACGCGGAACTTCACCAACGCGTGGGAGCAGGGGGACTTCACGCGGCACTTCGCCAACTCTGCGATCGTCACGATCCCCACGGTCATCATTACGCTGCTGCTGGCATCGATGGTCGCCTTCGTGGTGGCGCGCTTCGACTACCGCTTCAACCTCGCACTGCTCGGGATGTTCACCGCGGCCAACCTGCTCCCACCGCAGGCGCTGCTCATCCCGATCTACCGGCTGTTCCGCGCCATCACGCTCCCGCTGTGGATCAGTGGGTCTGGGACGCTGCTCAACAGCTTCCTCGGTCTCATCATCATCAACACGGCGTTCCAGTGCGGGTTCTGCGCGTTCGTGCTCAGCAACTACATGAAGACGATCCCGCGGGAACTCTACGAGGCGGCCGACGTCGACGGGGCCAGCGTCCTGCGGCAATGGTGGCAGCTGACCCTGCCGCTGTGCCGACCGCCGTTGGCCGCGCTCGCCACGCTCATGGTCACCTGGATCTACAACGAGTTTTTCTGGGCGACCGTTCTGCTGCAAAGCGGCGACAAGTTCCCCATCACTAGCTCACTGAACAACCTGCGGGGACAATTTTTCACCGATTACAATCTGCTGTCCGCTGGGTCGATTATTGTAGCGCTGCCTACGCTGATCGTTTTCTTCGCCCTGCAGAAGCAGTTCGTGTCCGGCCTCACCCTGGGCGCGACCAAGGGCTGAGCCTCGCCGGGGCGACGATCTCGTCGTCGCTGCACCGGCCCCGGCGCAGGTCCTCAACCAACGTCCCTGGTCAGTACAACTAGCGCGGTGAGGCCGGAGCGCCGGGCGCGTGCCGACCGTCCCCGCAATCCAACCGGGCCGTCCACCGCCAGGTCCGCCAACCCCGTCCCGGAGCAGGCCGACAACCACCGCTGTCGGTCCGTGATGAGCCGCGCCCGGTACGAGCTGGCGGCCGCGTCGGGGGAGGTCCGCCAGCCGCCCTGCGTTGCGGACGACCGCCGGACGCGTCTGGTCTCCCTCTCCGTCCCTCCCGTCCGTGCGGACCTGGTTCGTAAGCCGGCACTGCCGCTGCTGAGAAGGTCCGCGAACTTCACTCGTCGTGAAAGCCCCCCAGCGCGCACGCGTCCGTCTACCGACGGCCGTCCAGTGAGGGTCTGCCTGACACCGGTGGCGCCTGATGTATCCCGCCCCCAGTGGGGTCGTCGGTGGTATGCGAGGGGCACCAAAGAACCGGATGCCGGACGCCAGGGAGCCCGGCGTCCAAGCAGCTGCGCACCCAACCCGAACGGAGAACCCATGTCAGCCCTGCCCGTGCTCTTCCCCGACATTCCCGCGACGGGGGACACCACGCTCGTGCTGGCGGCCGTCGGTGACCGGCAGCCGATGGTGACGTGGGTTGGCACCGCGACCGGCGGCGAGGACGCCGCGTCGTTTGCCGCCGTCGGCGCCGCTGTTGCCGGCTCGGCGCTGCTGCCCGAGCAGTCCAGCGGGCTCTACATTCGCCCGGGGCTGCGCGGGCATCGCCTGGCCGGAGCCGGTGCCGCCGCGGGTGCCGCCGGTGGTTCCGGTGCCGCCGGTGGGCCGACCGCCGGCCGGGACTGGACGCCCGCGTTCCGGACCACCGGTGCGGCGGTGCGCGGCGGCGTGCTGGGGATCGACCTGGCCGACCCCGGTGCCGGCCTCGCGCTGCGTACCGAGGTTGAGTTCCTGTCCGGCGGTTCGCTGCGGGCGCGGCACACGCTGACCAACACCGGCACGGACCCGTTCGTCGTCGACGGCCTGGAGGTCGTGTTCCCCCTGGACGAGCGGCTCACCGAGATCCTGGACTTCACCGGCCGCTGGGGGTACGAGCACGCTCCCCAGCGCCGGCCGCTGTCCGACGGGCTGTGGCTGCGGGAGAACCGGCGCGGCAAGACCGGGCACGACTCGGCGATGGTGACCGTCGTCGGCACCCCGGGCTTCGACTTCGACCGGGGAGCCGTGCTCGCGCTGCACGTCGCGTGGAGCGGCAACAGCGTCCACCGGGTCGAGCGCAGCGCGGCCACCCCGGCCACCCTTGGTGGCGGTGAGCTGCTGCTGGCCGGCGAGGTCGTGCTTGACGGCGGACAGTCGTACAGCACCCCGTGGGTCCACCTGGTCGCCGCGACCGACGGCCTGGACGGGGTCGCGGCCGCGTTCCACCGCCACCAGCGGTCGCTGCCGAGCCACCCGGGCAGCCCCCGGCCGGTCAACCTCAACGTGTGGGAGGCGGTTTACTTCGACCACGACCTGCCGCGCCTGCTGGAGTTGGCCGACCTGGCCGCCGGGCTCGGCGTCGAGCGCTACGTCCTTGACGACGGCTGGTTCCGGCACCGCCGCGGCGACTCAGCCGGACTCGGCGACTGGTACGTCGACGAGGACGTGTGGCCTCGTGGCCTGGCTCCGCTGATCGACCGGGTCCGCGCCAACGGGATGCGGTTCGGTCTGTGGTTCGAGCCGGAGATGGTCAACCCCGACTCCGACCTGTTCCGGGCCCACCCCGACTGGGTGCTGTCCGCGCGCGGCCGGTTGCCGGTCCTGCAGCGCAGCCAGCTGGTGCTGGACCTGTCCCGGCCGGAGGTCGGGCAGTACCTGTTGGAGCGGATCGACGCGGTGCTGTCCGAGTACGACATCTCCTACGTCAAGTGGGACCACAACCGGGACCTGCTCGAGGCCGGGTCCGGCCCGCGGGCGGGCGGCCCCGCCGTCCATGCCCACACTCTCGGCTTCTACGCGCTGCTGGACGAGCTGCGGCGCCGGCACCCACAGGTGGAGTGGGAGTCGTGCGCCAGCGGCGGCGGGCGCACTGACCTGGGCATCCTGGAGCGGGTCGAGCGGATCTGGACCTCGGACATGACCGACGCGCTGAGCCGGCAGTCCATCCAGCGCTGGACCGGGCAGCTCGTGGCGCCGGAGTACCTGGGCGCGCACGTGTCCACGCCGGTCTCGCACCAGACCGGGCGCGCGCTGCCGCTGCAGTTCCGCGCGGCCACCGCGCTGTTCGGCCACTTCGGGATCGAGTGGGACCTCACGGCCACCGACGAGGCCGACCGCGCCGCTTTGGCCGGGTGGATCGCCCTCTAAAAGGACCAGCGGGATCTGCTTCACAGCGGCCGGGTGGTGCGCGTCCCGTCGGCGGACCCGGCGATCTGGACCCATGGCGTGGTGTCCGCGGACCGCCGCCGGGCGCTGATGGCCCACGTCCAGCTCGACGAGTCCGTCCGGGAACCGGTCACCCCGCTGCGGGTCCCGGGCCTGAACCCCGCCACCCGGTACCGGGCTCGTTGGGTCGGCCCGGCCCCGGACGCGGGATGGAACAGCATCGCGGTCGATCCGGCCGGCCCGGTGGGGACCGCCGAGGTGACCGGTGCGGTGCTGGCCGAGGTCGGACTACCGATGCCCCGGCGGCGGCCCCACTCGGTGGACCTGGTGCAGATCACCGCGGTGTGAGCGGGACACTGGCCGGCGGTCACCGCGCCGGCGGAAACAACGCGACCGGGCCTGTACTCGGCGTTGACCGCCATGGGATCTTCGCCTCTCAGGCGCGTGGGTCGACCGTCACACGTGTTTACGTCGTCGCGTTTGGTCCGGGTTACCACCGGCACCCCCCTACAGTGCTCAGGCTGGGTGGGTCCAGGCCCGGGAAACCCGCCCCATTCTCTGTATGACCCCGCTAACCGGCCGGGGCCGCGGTCCGGGCCAGGACGGGGCGGCTGGTACGGACGGTTGTGGGAGGTGGCCCGCCCGTCACGTCTACGACTGGGCCCAGGCCCGGGTGTGGCGCCGGGTGTGGGAGCGGTTCGGCTCAGGATCTGGGCGGTGAGCCGGTCGCGGCGGCGCTGGTCCACGGCCGCGGTGAGAGCGGCGAGGTCGTAGGTGTCGCCGCCAGTGGGAGTGATCCTGGCCGCTGCCCGGGTCCGGTCGGCGTCGGTCTTCGCGGGGGTGGCGGTACCCCGCTCGGCCAGACCCGCGCCCAGCCGCGTTCGTCCGCGCCAAGCTCAGCGTGGACCGCGGCGCGGTTCCGGTCGGCTGCGCGACTTCAGTCGGCGCTGGCGGCCTCTCGGGCGGTGGCCCGCTCCGTTCGTGGGCGGTGTGAGTCTGCAGCCGCCGTTTCACCGGCCTCTGACCCTGCGGGAGGGGCGGGTCGGACAGCCGTTTGCTCAGCGCGGCCCAGGACAGGGTCTGAACCGCCCCGGCGTGTCCGGAGACTCCGGTCCTTGGGAAGGATGGAGTCCATGTCAGGTAGCCGTGGGAGGCAGTACCCGGCGGAGCTGCGGGAGCGGGCGGTCCGGCTGGTCGGGGAGTCCCGGCCGGAGCATGCGACCGAGTGGGAGGCGATGCGTTCGGTCGCGACCAAGCTCGGGGTCGGGAGCACCGAGACGGTGCGCACGTGGGTCCGCCGCGCCGAGGTCGAGGCCGGGACCCGGGAGCCGGTGACCGTGACCGGGTCCGCTGAGGTCCGCAAGCTGCGCACCGAGAACCGGGAGCTGCGTCGGGCGAACGACATCCTGAAGGCGGCGACGGGTTTCTTCGCGGCCGAGCTCGACCGGCCACAGCGGCCTTAGCCCGGATCTTTCACGTGTCCCCTGGTGAAGGGTGTCGGGCGGGGCTGGCCGCCGTGTCGCCGGTAATTGTGCCGGTGGGGTGTGACAGGTCGTCCGCGGTCGCGCGGGGCGCCGGTTCCGGTCCGGTTCGGTGGTGCGGGTCCTCCGGGGTCGTCGGGATATGGATGCCGTGGGTCAGCCGGTGTCGGGGACTGCAGCGGCGGCTGCGGTGAGCCGGTCCAGGGCGGTGAGCAGCAGCGGGGTCCAGGGGGCGGTCCGCGACAGCCGCAGCCAGGTCTGCCGCGACCGGCAGGCGAGGGTGCCGGCGATCGTGAACAGCCGAAGCCGGAGCCGTTTCGGTTCCCACCGCCGCGCAGGATGGTCTGCGAGGGCGAGGAGCCCCGTCCAGGCCAGGAGTTCCTGGGCGAGGGTGCTGACGGCGAGCCAGATCCGGTTCTGGGCGAAGTCGTGGAGGGGGAAGTTCCGCAGGCCGGTGGCCTTCGCGGCTCGGATCCGGTCCTCGCAGCGGGCCCGGCGGCGGTGCCGCAGCTCGAGGTCGGCGAGCTGGCCGCGGCGGGTGTTCGTGGCGAACGCGGTGACCCGGTGCCCGTCAATGTCGGTGATCCGCAGCTGCGCTCCGGGGTGGGCCCGTTCGGACCGGATGATGACCCGCATCCCCGGCGGCCACGAGCGGAGGTCCAGCAGGTCGGTGATCTCGGTGACCCACGCGCCGGGCCGGACCCGCCCGTCGCTGTCATAGGCCGGGGACCACGCTTCGGTTGGCAGTTTCTTCAGCAGTGGTTCGAGGTTGTTGTTCAGGGTGAACCCGATCGAGTAGGACAACCGGCGGGCGGTCAGCCAGCTCAGGAACTCATGCGTTCCGCCCCCGCCGTCCGCTCGGACCAGGATCGCGCGACCCGGGCGTCGTCCCGCCCGATGTCCGGGAAGCTGCGCGAGGGCCTCCGCGACGACCCGGATGTGGTCGACGGCGGTGTTCGACCCGGCATTCCCCGCGCGGAGGATCCCTCCGAGGGGCTCCCCGGCGCCGTTCGGGCCGTGGTCGGCGAACACCAGCAGCGGGTGAAAGCCGAAGCCTTTCTTGAACGTGGGTGCAGCGGACTCCTTCCCCGAGTGGGCGGTCACCAGTGTCGCGTCGACGTCCAGCACCAGCGGCCGGGCTGGGTCGACGTCGTGATCGGGGGCGGCCGGACCGGCGGCAGCCCAGGCCCGGGCCCGGGCCGCGGCCCGCGCGGTGTTGATCGCTGCGACCGCGGCGTCGGCATCCGCGGCCAGGACATCAACCAGCCGGCTGACCGTCGGATCAGAGGCGACCTGACCGAACACGGCCGGGGACTCCCGGAGCACCGCGATATCAGCCAGGCAGTCCCCACCCAGAGCGACCGCGACCGCCAGATCGAGGAGCACCTTGCCCGGATCGTGGACCGCGGTCGGCTTCCGCCACCGAGCCAGGACTGACGACAGCCCCTTGTCGAGGCCGACCGCTGCCACGGTCCGCACCAGCAGCAGCCCACCACCGTGGGACACCACCCGGGACCCGGTCCCATCGACCCGAAGACGGCCCCCCGACCGCGTAATCTGACTCACCTGGAAGGTGCTCCTTCTCCTCCGACGACCCGTCCCTCAGCAAGACGCATCATCCCTGGTCAGGAGCACCTTTCAGATCAACAACCCACCCCCAGCTCAGCCAGCCCGCGAAAGCACCGGGTTAGTGCAGTTCATCACCGCTCACCCCGACCGGGTCACGGTCGACGGGCTGCGGTGGGGAGTCGAGCCGATCCGGGCGGTCCTGGCCAGCCAGGGCGGGAAGGTCAGGCGGACCACGATTCCCGGGCCGGCCGCGGACCGTCCGGGCGATCTGATCCGGCGCCGGTTCGATCCGGCCGCGCCGAACCGGTTGTGGGTCGCGGACTTCACCTATGTGTCCACCTGGTCCGGGTGGGTGTACGTCGCCTTCGTCATCGACGCCTACTCCCGGCGGATCCTGGG